>VOFK01003063.1_pt1 | contig 209805 bp, 236 predicted proteins | sample 5384121 | NCBI WGS metagenome assembly VOFK01 (sample SAMN12384730, study PRJNA508395) | human gut metagenome | isolation source: healthy gut J | host: Homo sapiens | reverse complement strand
AGGGCTTCATTTTAGCAGCCCAAATAAAGTGCTTCGTTTTGAAACATTTTTGACCTTTTGGTTGGCCGAATACGATATTGCGGTAAAGTTGCCGAAGCCCGCGACATATATAAAGCTGTCTTTTCCGAACACACCCATATCAACCGGCATTGGCGTACCGTTGATTATGGCATCTACGGCATCGCTGACATCGATGGGTATACCGAGCGATTTGGCAAAATCGTTTGTGGAGCCGAGCGGAATGAATCCGAGCGGAATATCCTTGCCGAGCTTCATAACTCCGGCAACGGTCTCCTTTAAGGTTCCGTCGCCGCCGACGCAAACTATCAAATCGAAGCCGGCGCCTCTTGAGAGCGTGATGTCATACGCATTTTTGTTTTTTTGCGTGCAGCAGGCTGTGACGCTGTATCCGGCCTCGTCAAAACGGTTTATCATTTTCATCATATACCGTTTTGCCATTTTTTTGCCGGAAACCGGATTTACAATAAGCAAAAGCTTTTTAGCTTTATCCTCTGCCATAATGGTTACCCTTGCGAATGTTAAAATTCGAGTCTTTCTTCAATGTATTTTACAAGGCCTGAAACAGGTATTCTTGTCTGCTCCATAGTGTCTCTGTCACGAACTGTAACGCAGCCGTCCTCTTTGCTGTCGAAGTCATAGGTTATTGAGAACGGAGTACCGATTTCATCCTGACGGCGATAGCGCTTGCCTATTGAGCCGGCGTCATCGTAATCGACCGAGAAGTGCTTTGAAAGCTCGGCATAAATGTTGCCTGCTTCCTCCGAGAGCTTCTTTGAGAGCGGAAGCACCGCCGCTTTCATGGGCGCAAGAGCCGGATGAAGTCTTAAAACAATTCGCTTGTCGTTCTTTGCTTCGTCAATTACCTCTTCGTCGTAAGCGTCGCAAAGGAACGCGAGTGCAACTCTGTCCGCACCGAGTGACGGCTCTATGACGTAGGGGATATATTTTCTGTTTTCCTCCTGGTCAAAGTATGAGAGGTCCTTGCCCGAATGCTCCTGATGTCTTGTGAGGTCGTAGTCGGTTCTGTCGGCAATGCCCCAAAGCTCACCCCAGCCGAACGGGAAGAGATATTCGATGTCTGTGGTTGCCTTTGAGTAGAATGAAAGCTCTTCCTTTGCGTGGTCGCGCAGGCGAAGATTGTGTCGTCGTGAAGTCCGAGGTTGAGAAGCCAATTGTGGCAGTAGCTTCTCCAATAATCAAACCATTCGAGGTCGGTGTCGGGCTTGCAGAAGAATTCGCACTCCATCTGCTCAAATTCACGTATTCTGAATATGAAGTTGCCGGGAGTTATCTCGTTTCTGAAGGATTTACCTACCTGGCAAACGCCGAAGGGAACCTTTTTTCTTGTGGTTCTCTGGATATTCTGGAAGTTTACGAATATACCCTGTGCCGTTTCGGGTCTCAAATAGATTTGGCTCTTCGCGTCCTCTGTTACGCCCTGGAACGTCTTAAACATAAGGTTAAACTGACGGATATCGGTAAAGTTCTTTGAGCCGCAGTTCGGGCAGGTTATGCCGTTGTCCTCGATGTATTTTTTCATCTCTTCGTTGGTCCAGCCGTCTGCCGACTGACCGCTGAAGTCCTCGATAAGCTTATCTGCTCTGTGCCTTGTTTTGCAGTCGCGGCAGTCCATAAGCGGGTCGGAGAAGCCCCCTACGTGGCCTGTTGCAACCCAAACCTCGGGGTTCATAAGTATGGCCGAGTCAAGTCCTACATTGTGAGGATTTTCCTGAACAAACTTTTTCCACCAGGCTTTTTTTACGTTGTTTTTGAATTCAACGCCGAGCGGGCCGTAGTCCCAGGAGTTTGAAAGGCCGCCGTAAATTTCGCTGCCGGGATAGACAAAACCTCTGCTTTTGCAGAGAGCAACTATCTGATCCATGGTCTTTTCTGTGTTTTTCATATTGGTTAATCACCCTTTATAAGTATTTAGCGCACCGGCTGTGCGCGAAAATATCAATATATAATTTTATAGTATTCTTAACCGAATGTCAACCGACAAGAACAGACAGAACAGATGATTTATTCGATTTGCCGCGCAAATGACGGTAACACAATGCTTTTTTGTTTTAATGCCGAAAAATCCTATACTATTATATATAATATACGGCGTCGGTGTAACGGAACTTTTTTACGGTGAAAAAGCTTTACATATTTGCCGATATAGGGCTAAAAACACTATATATTGTGTAGTGCGAACACGCGGAACGGATGACAAAAAAATTTCAGCTTTTTTAATGAACTTTTTTGAAAAAAGTTGTTGCATTTGCCGGTCTTTTGTGTTAAACTACTTTAGCACGCGTGGAAAGGGCGTATTATGCCTTTTTATACGCAGCTTGATATGCGATGATGCGGTAGGTGGCTGCACTTTGATGCAGGGAATTACCGCGGAGTATGTCCGATTTTAAAACCGGGCGAACTAATAAGCTTCTTTTTCCGGCCGAGAACCCAACCTCTGCCGTGAATAAGGATGCTGTGTGCTTTTTTGTGCCGTCCGGAAAACATTGGTTTTTCGGATTTTAAAAAGAGAAAGGTGGAAACACCCGGCAGGGTTGCAAAAAAGCTTGCCCTAAATATCAAGGAGGCAAAAAAATGGCTACCGCAAAAGGAAAGAAAATCAGAATCAGGCTCAAGGGCTACGATCATGACCTTGTTGACAAGGCTTCGGAAAAGATTGTTGAGACCGCAAAGCGCACAGGTGCTCAGGTTTCCGGTCCCGTTCCGCTTCCCACAGACAAGGAAGTAGTTACAATCCTCCGCGCTGTTCATAAGTATAAGGACAGCCGTGAGCAGTTTGAGCAGAGAACACACAAGGCTTATCGACATACTCAGACCTTCAAACAAAACCGTTGAAGCTCTGACGAGTCTCGAGCTTCCCGCAGGCGTAGACATCGAAATCAAGCTCTGATTTTGATTTCGCGCTTACAGGTCAAGTCGGCGAAAGCCGACCAATAACCAAAGGAGGAAAATAAAAATGCAAAAAGGTCTTATTGGTAAGAAGATCGGTATGACACAGATCTTCGACGATAACGGAAACGTTATCCCGGTAACAGTAGTTGAGGCCGGTCCCTGCACAGTAGTGCAGAAGAAAACCGTTGAAAACGACGGTTACGAAGCCGTTCAGGTAGGCTTCGGCGAGGTTAAAATCAGCCGTGTGAACAAGCCGCAGGCAGGTCACTTCAAGAAGGCTGACGTAGCACCGAAGAAGGTGCTCAAGGAGTTCAGACTCGCTGATACAAGCGCTCTGAACGTCGGCGACATCCTCAAGGCTGACGTATTCGCAGTCGGCGACAGAGTTGACGTTGTCGGCACAAGCAAAGGTAAGGGCACAGCTGGTGCCATCAAGAGATGGAACTTCTCACGCCTTAAAGAAACTCACGGTTCGGGTCCTGTTGCAAGACATGCCGGTTCACTCGGTGCTTGCTCCGATCCTTCAAGAGTATTCAAGGGCAAGAAGCTTGCCGGCCATCTCGGCGCGGAGAGAGTTACGGTTCAGAATCTTGACATCGTAAAGGTCGACGCAGAAAACAATCTTATAGCTGTCAAGGGCGCAATTCCCGGCCCGAAGGGCGGAATCGTCGTTCTCGCAGATACAGTTAAGAGTAAGTAAGAAAGGAGTGTTGAATAATGGCTAAATTAGCAGTACTTGATAAAACAGGCAAGAAAGTATCGGATATCGAGCTTAAAGACGAAATATTCGCTATCGAGCCTAACAAATCGGCTATGCATCTCGTAGTCGTCAATTATCTCGCAAATCAGCGTCAGGGCACTCAGTCAACACTTACTCGTTCTGAGGTCTCCGGCGGCGGCAAAAAGCCCTGGAAGCAGAAGGGCACCGGCCGCGCAAGACAGGGCTCAACGAGAGCTCCGCAGTGGACTCACGGCGGTATCGCACTCGGCCCGAAGCCGCGTGATTACGGCTTTGATGTAAATAAGAAGGTAAGAAGACTCGCTATGAAGTCTGCGCTTTCTTCAAAGGTAGCTGCCGACGAGATGATCGTTGTTGACGATTTCTCAATGGACGCTATCAAAACAAAAGAGATGGCTAATATCCTCTCGGCCGTAAAGGCAGGCAAAAAGACTCTTATCGTTCTCCCCGAAAAGAACGATGTTCTTTACAAGAGCGCCCGCAACATTGAGGGCACCAACGTTTCTCTTGTGAACACACTCAATGTATACGATATCCTCAACTGCAACACCATCGTTGTTCTTAAGGATGCCGTTGCTAAGATAGAGGAGGTACGCATAATGAAGCTTGCACAAGACATAATCCTCCGTCCGGTAATAACAGAGGAAACAATGACCGGTATCGCTGAAAAGAAATATGCTTTCCGTGTTGCCAAAACAGCAACCAAGCCCGAGATCAGAGAGGCTGTTGAAAAGCTCTTCGACGTAAAGGTTAAGGACGTCAACACCATGAACGTCAGAGGTCAGAAGAGAAGATACGGCAATAACGAAGGTTATACTTCTTCTTGGAAGAAAGCAATCGTTACACTTACCGAGGATTCAAAGACAATTGAGTTCTTCGATAATATGATGTAATTTTACCGGCAGTAATTAAATTTGATTTATCCATCCGGCAATGTATGGAGTCCGACATACTCCGCTAAGCCGGATCAAGGAGAGTGAAAAAATGTCTATAAAAGTCTATAAGCCGACAATTAACTCAAGAAGAAATATGTCGGTAACAGATTATTCCGAGCTTTCAAAGGTAGCTCCCGAGAGAAGCCTCTTAGAGCCTCTTTCAAAGAACGCCGGCAGAAACAGCTACGGAAGAATCACAGTCCGTCATCGCGGCGGCGGAAACCGCAGAAAGTACCGCGTGATCGACTTCAAGAGAGATAAGGCAGGCGAGGCAACAGTCCTCACACTTGAGTACGACCCCAACCGTTCGTCTCATATCGCTCTTATCCAGTATGCCGACGGCGAGAAGAGATACATCCTCGCTCCGGTAGGCCTCAAGGTAGGCGACAAGGTTGAGGCAGGCGCAGACGCCGACATCAAAACCGGCAACGCACTTCCTCTTACAAATATCCCGACCGGTACCGTAGTTCACAACGTTGAGCTTTATCCCGGACGCGGCGGTCAGCTCGCACGTTCGGCAGGTAACTCCGCTCAGCTTATGGCTAAAGAGGGCGTATATGCGCTCCTTCGTTTACCCTCGGGCGAGCTCAGAAATGTTCCCGCAACCTGCATGGCAACAGTAGGCACAGTCGGCAACACCGACCACGAAAATGTCAAGCTCGGTAAGGCAGGACGTACCCGTCACCTCGGTATCCGCCCGACAGTCCGCGGTTCTGTAATGAACCCGAACGACCACCCGCACGGCGGTGGTGAAGGTAAGGCTCCGGTAGGACGTCCCGGTCCCTGCACACCGTGGGGCAAGCCCGCTCTCGGTTATAAGACCAGAGCTAAGAAGAACCGTTCGGATAAGCTTATAGTTAAGCGCCGTAACAGCAAGTAAGTCGAAAGGAGTGTAGATTATGAGCAGAAGTACTAAAAAAGGCCCTTACGTTGCACCGAAACTGCTTCGCAAGGTTGAAGAAATGAACAAGAACGGCGAAAAGATCGTTCTCAAAACATGGAGCCGCAGCTCGACTATATTCCCGGACTTCGTCGGACACACGTTTGCAGTTCACGACGGCCGCAAGCACGTTCCGGTTTATGTTACAGAGGATATGGTTGGTCACAAGCTTGGTGAATTTGCTCCGACAAGAACCTTCAGAGGTCACAGCGGATCAAAGACAACAAACTAATCAGCGAAAGGAGTGTATTAACTAATGGAAGCAACTGCTAAGGCAACTCACGTACGCATCGCTCCCCGTAAGGTGCAGATCGTACTTGATCTTATCAGAAATAAGCCTTGCGACGAAGCATTAGCTATTCTCAAGTACACACCGAAGGCTGCGTGTGAACCGCTTGAAAAGCTTTTGAAGTCTGCAATGGCTAATGCAGAAAACAAAGATATGGATACCTCATCGCTCTTCGTTTCGGAGTGCAAGGTAGACCAGGGTCCGACTCTTAAACGTATTCGTCCGAGAGCACAGGGCCGCGCATACAGAATAAACAAGAAAACCTCGCATATAACCCTTGTGGTTAAAGAAGCAGAGTAAGTAAGGAGGAGGTAATAAAATGGGCCAGAAAATAAATCCTACCGGCTTCCGTGTCGGCGTTATAAAGGATTGGGAGTCCCGCTGGTACGCCGGCAAAAAGGACTTCGGCAACACTCTTATTTCGGACTATGAGCTTCGTAACTACCTACTCAGCACTCTTGCTCCCGCAGGCGTTCCGAAGGTCGAAATCGAAAGAGATCCCAAGAGAGTCCGCATCAACATTCACTGCGCTAAGCCCGGTATGGTTATCGGTAAGGGCGGTGCTGAGATCGAGAAGCTCAAGGATGTATGCAAAGCAAAACTCGGTGAAGACAAAGACGTTTTCATCAATATCGTAGAAATCAAGCAGCCCGACCTTGATTCTCAGCTTGTAGCAGAGAATATCGCAGGTCAGCTTGAAAGACGAGTTTCTTTCCGCCGCGCTCTTAAACAGGCTATCGGCAGAACAATGAAGCTCGGCGCAAAGGGCATTAAGATTCAGGTAAGCGGCCGTCTCGGAGGTGCTGAAATCGCACGTACCGAGCAGTACCACGAGGGTACCATTCCGCTTCAGACCATGCGTGCCGACATTGATTACGGCTTCGCAGAGGCTAAAACGACTTACGGTCGTGTCGGCGTAAAGGTTTGGCTTTACAAAGGTGAAGTCCTTCACGACAACCGCAGGCCTCGCAAGGAAAAGGAAGGAGGCACTAAATAATGTTATTACCTAAGAGAGTTAAATACCGCAGAGTTCAAAGAGGACGTCTTACCGGTAAGGCTTTAAGAGGAAATAAAGTAACTTACGGTGACTTCGGCCTTGTAGCAACCGAGCCCGCATGGATAACCGCAAACCAGATAGAGGCAGCCCGTATCGCTATGACAAGATACATTAAGCGTGGCGGCCAGGTTTGGATAAAGATCTTCCCGGATAAGCCGATTACAGAAAAACCGGCTGAGACCCGAATGGGTTCCGGTAAAGGTTCTCCCGAATATTGGGTAGCAGTAGTTAAGCCCGGCAGAGTTCTTTTCGAAATCGCCGGTGTTCCCGAGGAAGCAGCTCGTGAGGCTATGCGTCTTGCAGCAAACAAGCTTCCGATTAAATGCAAATTTGTCGCAAAGGCAGATCAGTCAGAGGATGGTGAGCAGTAATGAAAGCAAAAGAAATAAAAGCACTCTCCCCCTCCGAGTTGGATGCTAAACTCACAGAGCTTAAGGATGAGCTTTTCAAATTACGCTTCCAGCAGGCCATCAACCAACTCGATAATCCAATGCGCATAAGTGCCGTTAAAAAAGACATCGCAAGAATCAAAACCGTTATGCGCGATGTTGAATTACACGGCGCTCAAGGCTAAGGAAAGGGAGGACTTTTAAAATGAGTGAAAGAAACCTCAGAAAAACTCAGGTTGGTATCGTAACAAGCGATAAGATGCAGAAGACCGTCGTTGTTTCAATCAAGGACAGAGTTAAGCATCCGCTTTACAATAAGATCATTAACCGTACAGTTAAAATCAAGGCTCATGACGAGAACAATGAGTGCGGAATAGGCGACAGAGTTCTTGTTATGGAAACACGTCCCCTCTCAAAGGATAAGAGATGGCGTGTAGTCGAGATCATCGAGAAAGCGAAATAATTTTCTAAGGAGGCTATAACTGTGATACAGCAACAGACTTACCTCAAAGTAGCCGACAACACCGGTGCGAAAGAAATTATGTGCATTCGCGTACTCGGTGGTTCAGGCAGAAGGTATGCAAATATCGGCGACGTTATTGTAGCTTCGGTCAAAAAGGCAGCACCCGGCGGCGTTGTTAAAAAGGGCGATGTTGTAAAAGCGGTCGTTGTAAGAACAGTAAGCGGCGTTCGCAGAGACGACGGAACTTATATCCGTTTCGATGAGAATGCAGCGGTATTGATAAAAGAAGACAAAACCCCGAGAGGCACTCGTATTTTCGGGCCGGTAGCAAGAGAGCTTCGTGATAAGGATTACATGAAGATCTTGTCACTTGCTCCCGAAGTGCTTTAATGGGAGGTGCAATGAGATGAATAAAGTTCACGTTAAAACAGGTGATACCGTCGTAGTCATCAACGGTAAAAACCGCGGCAGAAAAGGAAAGGTCATGCAGGTCTCTCCCGCCGAGGATAAGGTAATCGTTGAGGGCGTAAACGTAGTCACAAAGCACGTTAAGCCTAAAAAGATGGGCGAGCAGGGCGGTCTTGTTAAGGCCGAGAGCGCGCTTTACGCTTCAAAGGTTCAGCTCGTTTGCCCCAAGTGCGGCGCTGCTACAAGAGTAGGCCACACCAAGGTTGAAAACAAAAACGGCAAGACTGTTTCGATGCGCGTATGCAAAAAATGCGGCGCACAGTTTGAATAAGGGAGGGACATAACAACATGGCAGCAAGACTTAAAGAAATGTACGCTTCGGAAGTTGCTCCGGCGCTTCAGAAGAAGTTCGGCTACAAGAGCGTTATGCAGATCCCGAAATTTGACAAGATCGTTATCAACGTAGGCTGCGGCGAAGCTAAAGACAACTCAAAGGTTGTTGACGCTATAATGACAGACCTCGCTACCATCACCGGTCAGAAGCCGGTTGAGTGCAAGGCTAAAAAGTCAGTCGCAAACTTCAAGCTCCGTGAGGGCATGACGATAGGCGTTAAGGTTACGCTCAGAGGCGACAGAATGTTTGAGTTTATGGACAGACTCTTCAATCTCGCTCTTCCGAGAGTTCGTGACTTCAGAGGAATCAACGGCAACTCTTTCGACGGCAGAGGCAACTATGCTATGGGTATTAAAGAGCAGCTCATATTCCCCGAAATCGAGTACGATAAGATAGACGCAGTTCGCGGTATGGACATTTGCTTCGTAACGACTGCCGAAACCGACGAAGAAGCCAAAGAGCTGCTTACGCTCATGGGCGCTCCGTTCGCCAAATAAGGAGGGATAAACAGTGGCAAAGAAATCAATGAAGGTTAAGCAGGCTTCTCCTGCTAAGTATTCAACAAGACAGTACAACAGATGTAAAATCTGCGGTAGGCCGCATGCTTATCTCCGCAAGTACGGAGTATGCCGTATCTGCTTCCGTGAGTTAGCTCACAAGGGTCAGATACCCGGCGTCAAGAAGGCCAGCTGGTAATTACGAGCAATTGCAAAGGAGGTAAACAGTATGCAAATTACTGATTCCATCGGTGATATGCTTACAAGAATCCGCAACGCGAATTCTGCTAAGCATGAAACGGTGAGCGTTCCCGCATCTAACATGAAGAAGGCGATTGCTCAGATTCTTGTTGATGAGGGCTATATAAAGAGCTTTAAGGTTGTTGAAGACGGCAAGCAGGGCATCATTGAGATGGATCTCAAATACGGTCCCAACAAATCGTCTGTCATCACCGGTATTCGCAGAGTATCAAAGCCCGGTCTGCGTATATACACAAACTGTGAGGATATGCCTAAGGTCATGAAGGGCCTCGGCGTTGCTATCCTTTCAACTTCAAAGGGCGTTATGACTGACAGAGCAGCTCGCAAGGCCAATGTTGGCGGCGAGGTTCTCGCATTCATCTGGTAAGGAGGTTTCAGTATGTCAAGAATCGGCAAACATCCGATTGCCATTCCCGCTGGCGTTGACGTTACTATTGACGGCAGTACTGTTACCGTTAAGGGCCCCAAGGGTACTCTTACCAGAACCGTACACAGCAATATGAACGTCGCCATGGAAAACGGCGAAATCGTAGTTACTCGTCCCGACGAGTCAAACCTTAATAAATCACTTCACGGTCTTACCCGTACTCTTATCCACAATATGGTTGTCGGCGTTACCGACGGCTTCAAGAAGGAGCTTGAGATAAACGGTGTAGGTTACCGTGCAGCTAAGCAGGGAAGCGACCTTGTTATGAATATCGGTTATTCACATCAGGTAATCGTTCCCGAGGTTGACGGTATCACAATAGAGGTACCGGCACCCAATAAAATCGTAATTTCCGGTCCCGACAAGCAGCAGGTAGGTCAGTTCGCAGCCGAAGTTCGCGAAAAGCGTCCGCCGGAGCCTTATAAGGGCAAGGGCATCAAATACGCTGACGAGCATATCCGCCGCAAAGAAGGTAAAGCCGGTAAAGGCGGAAAATAAAAAGGAGTGTTTTAAATGGTTACAAGGCCTGACAGCAAAAAGGCAAGACTTAAACGCCACACAAGAGTCCGCTCAAAGATCTCCGGAACAGCTGAGTGTCCTCGCCTTGATGTTTTCCGTTCACTTCAGAACATCTACGCTCAGCTCATTGACGACGTAAACGGTGTTACACTCGTTTCTGCGTCAACGACCGAGAAGGATTTTAAGGATTACGGCGGAAACATTGACGCTGCGAAAGCAGTCGGCAAAAAGTTGGCAGAAAGAGCCGCAGAAAAGAACATCAAAGACGTTGTTTTTGACCGCGGCGGTTACGTATATCACGGCAGAGTTGCTGCTCTCGCCGAAGGCGCCCGTGAGGGCGGCCTCAACTTCTAAGAAAGGAGAACAAAGAAATGGCTTATAAAAACGATTCCGCAGAGCAGGAATTTCAGGAGAGAGTCGTTACTATCAACCGTGTATCCAAGACCGTTAAGGGCGGACGCATATACAAGTTCTCCGCTCTTGTGGTTGTCGGCGACGGTAAAGGCAGAGTCGGCTTCGGTATAGGCAAATCCGGCGAGGTTCCGGATGCTATCCGCAAGGGTATCGAGGACGCTAAAAAGAACATTATCAATGTTGCTCTCAAAGGAACGACAATTCCCCATGAGATCACCGGTAAATTCGGCGCAGGCGTAGTTCTTCTTAAACCCGCTGCTCCCGGTACCGGCGTTATCGCAGGCGGTCCCGTACGTGCCGTTGTTGAAACAGTCGGCATCAGAGACATCAGATCGAAGGCTCTTCGTTCTAACAACCCCTGCAACGTAGTAAGAGCTACTATCGACGGACTTTCAAAGCTTCGCAATGCTGATGAAGTTGCTGCCGTACGTGGCAAAACAGTTAAAGAAATATTGGATTAAGGGAGGGCTTACAATGGCAAATTTAGAAGTAAAGCTCGTTAAGAGCCTTATCGGAAGCAAAAAAGACCAGATTGCTACTGCTTCTTCCCTTGGTCTTCGTAAGATCGGGGACAAGGCAACACAGCCCGACAACCCGCAGACACAGGGTAAGATAAAGAAGATTTCTCATCTTATCGAGGTCACGAAAGCGTAAGGAGGTGCGAAAATGAAATTGCACGAACTTTCACCGGCAGAGGGCTCCAAGAAGGCTGTAAAGCGTATCGGCAGAGGTCCTGCATCCGGTCAGGGTAAGACAGCGGGCAAAGGCCATAAGGGTCAGAAGGCTCGCGCAGGCAGAGGTATGCGCCCCGGATTTGAAGGCGGCCAGATGCCTTTACAGAGACGTATTCCCAAGAGAGGATTCAACAATATCTTCGCTAAGGAAATCGCTGCTGTTAATGTATCAGCTCTTGACAAGGCGTTTGAAGACGGCGCAGTCGTTGATGTAAACGCATTAATCGAAAAGGGTCTTGTTAAAAAGGCGCTTGACGGTGTTAAAATTCTCGGAAACGGCGAAATCAGCAAAAAGCTTACTGTTAAGGTTAATGCTTATTCCGACTCGGCTAAGCAGAAGATCGAAGCAGCCGGCGGAAAGGCTGAGGTGATCTAAGGGTGTTTAAAACGATCATAAACGCGTGGAAGATTGCGGATCTTCGCAAAAAGATGCTCTTTACGGCACTTATCGTCTTTATATTCAGACTCGGTGCCGCGCTTCCCGTCCCGTTTGTCAATATCAGCGGTGGACTCATCTCTGATCAGAACGCAAACAACTTTATGACATACCTTAGTATGATGACAGGTGATGCTTTTAACTACGGTACGCTGTTCGCAATGTCGATTACCCCGTACATCAATGCATCCATCATCATTGAATTGCTCACAGTAGCTATCCCGGCTCTTGAAAGACTCGCAAAAGAGGGCGAAGAGGGCCGCAAAAAGATTTCCACTATAACGAGGTATTCTTCGGTAGTTCTTGCACTTATGCAGAGCACGGCTTATTACTTCTATATCCGTTCTCAGAACTACCTCTCACTCGATGCAGACGGCAACAAATTTACCGGCTTCTTCGCAGTGCTTCAGGCTATAACGATTATTTTCTGCTACACTGCCGGTGCTTCGCTCATTATGTGGCTCGGCGAGCAGATCAACGAAAAGGGTATCGGCAACGGTATTTCAATAATCCTTTTCGCAGGTATCGTTTCAAGAATGCCTACTACGTTATACAGCCTCTACTCCTATATGGATAAGGGCGGTGCTTACTATGCACTTGCTCCCATAGCGTTTGTATCACTCATACTTATGATAGGCTTCATAGTATGGATGGACAACGCCGAAAGAAGAATTCCCGTTCAGTACGCTAAGAGAGTCGTAGGACGCAAGATGTACGGCGGTCAGAGCACTCACATTCCGATTAAGGTAAATATGTGCGGCGTTCTTCCCATAATTTTCGCTTCGTCCATTCTTTCTCTTCCGCCTACAATTCAGATGTTTGTCACAGTTAAAGAGGACGGCTTCTGGGCAGGCTTCTTCAAGATTTTTGAAACAACTCATTGGGCATACGGAATTATGTACTTTGTGTTGATTATATTCTTCGCATATTTCTATGCAGCCATTCAGTACAATCCCATCGAAATGGCGAACAACATCCGCAAGAACAGCGGTGCCATCCCCGGCATTCGTCCCGGCAAGCCCACGTCGGACTATATCACCAAGATATTGTCAAGACTTACATTGCTCGGCGCTCTTCTTCTGTCGGTAGTTGCGCTTTTCCCGCTTCTGTTCTCACAGATTACGGGTGCGTTCCATCATCAGGTAAACCTTTCACTCGGCGGTACTTCCATAATCATTATGGTCGGCGTTGCTCTTGAAACGGTTAAACAGCTTGAGTCTCAGATGATGATGCGTCATTATAAGGGATTCCTTGATTAAGATACGGAGGAAAAGTATGAATCTTATACTTCTCGGCGCCCCCGGCGCAGGTAAGGGCACACAGGCTGAAAAAATCTGTGCAAAGCTTTCGATTCCCGCCATTTCTACGGGCAATATCCTTCGTGAAGCGATGGCGGCTAAAACAGAAATGGGACTTAAAGCCAAGTCCTATATCGATGCCGGCAAGCTCGTCCCCGACGAGGTCGTTATCGGTATTATCGAAGACAGACTTAAGGCCGAGGACTGCAAAACGGCTTCATCCTTGACGGCTTCCCGAGGACTATTCCTCAGGCCGAAGCTCTCGATAAGATGGGTGTCAGAATAGACCGCGTCCTCGAAATTTACGTACCGGACGAAAAGATAACCGCAAGACTTTCAGGCAGAAGAGTCTGCCTCAAGTGCGGTGCAACTTATCATACCGAGTACAAAAAGCCAAAGACGGAAGGCGTTTGCGACGTCTGCGGCGAAAAGCTCGTCAGAGAAAGGACGATATGCCCGAGACGGTACTCGACAGGCTTAAAACCTATCATGAGCAAACCGAACCGTTGAAGGGTTACTACGAGAAGAAAGGCATTCTCCGCGTAGTGGAAGGTCAGGAAGATGTGGCCGATACCACAGCTCTCACCTTCAAAGCATTGGAGGATTAAGCATGATAGTGCTGAAAACCGCGAAAGAAATCGAGCTTATGAAAGAGGCTTGCCGTATTTCAGCGGAGGCATTAAAAGTGGCAGGCGAGGCGGTTAAACCGGGCGTTACTACCTGGGAGATTGACCACATCGCGTATGAGTATATAAAGAAACATGGTGCTGAGCCGAATTTCTTGCATCTGTACGGATTCCCTGCCACCGCATGCATTTCCATAAATGATGAGATCATTCACGGTATTCCTAGCAAAAAGCGTGTTATCCGTGAGGGCGACATAGTCAGTATTGACCTCGGCGCCAAAATTCACGGCTACAACGGCGATAATGCCGCTACTTTCGCTGCCGGAAAGGTTTCCGACGAAGCGAAGCGGCTGTGCGACACCACAAAGAGAGCCTGTATAAGGGCATCGAAGCGGCTGTCGCTGGCGGCAGACTCGGTGATGTAGGCCACGCGGTGCAAAGCTATTGCGAGGACAGAGGCTACGGCGTCGTGAGAGAGTATACCGGTCACGGCGTAGGTACAAAACTCCATGAGGATCCCAGCGTACCGAATTTCGGCACTCCCGGCAGGGGTGTGCGCCTGTTGCCGGGCATGGTAATTGCCATTGAGCCTATGATAAATGAGGGCACGGCGGCAATCAAACAGATGCCCGACGGTTGGACCGTCAAAACAAAAGACGGAAAGCTATCAGCTCATTTCGAGCACACCGTGGCGATAACCGCAAACGGTCCGCTCATCTTAACACAAGCGTAACTGAGGTTTCCCGAATTCTCGGTTCAGGACTAAAAAGCATTATTAAAGTTAGTGAGGCTTCTGCTATGTCAAAACAGGATATGATAGAAATTGAAGGTACAGTCGTCGAGGCTCTTCCGAATGCAACATTTCAGGTTGAGCTTGAAAACGGACACAAAATCTTAGCCCATATTTCCGGCAAGCTGCGTATGAATTATATCCGCATTCTTCCGGGCGATAAGGTGACGGTCGAAATGTCGCCATATGACCTCACTCGCGGGCGTATAACATGGCGTTCGAAATAAGCGAAATTTTCGCTTTGTAAGCAAGACAATAGAAGTTCTTTTTTAAGGAGGTATTCCAATGAAAGTCAGACCTTCTGTCAAGAAAATGTGCGAAAAGTGCAAGATAATCAAGCGCAAGGGTAAAATCATGGTAATCTGTGAAAACCCGAAGCATAAGCAGCGCCAGGGCTGATTGCCCGTATCGTTGTTAAAGATCTAAACAACGATGCTTGCTCTTTTTGTAAAAAGCTTTTTCAATGGCGGTCAGAGTTGCCGCCGCATCAAAAAATGGAGGTGCAACTGTAAATGGCACGTATTTCAGGTGTTGATTTACCGAGAGATAAGAGAGTCGAAATCGGCCTCACATACATCTACGGTATCGGCAGAAAAACTGCAAGCGATATTATCGCAGCAACAGGTGTAAATCCCGACACTCGTGTAAAGGATTTGACCGAAGAAGATGTCGCTAAGCTTCGTGAGTATATCGACCATCACGTAAAGGTAGAGGGCGACCTTCGCCGCGATACAGCATTTGACATCAAGAGACTTATCGAAATAGGTTCATACCGCGGTATTCGTCACCGCAAGGGCTTGCCCGTAAGAGGTCAGACCTCTAAGAACAACGCCCGTACACGCAAGGGTCCGAAGAAGACCATTGCAAATAAGAAGAAATAAGGGAGGGATTAGTAAATGGCTACCAAAGCAACAGCAAAAGGCGCTGCTTCTCGCAAGCGTCGTGAACGCAAAAATATCGACAAAGGTGCAGCTCATATTCAATCCACCTTCAATAACACTATCGTGACCATCACGACGTACAAGGTAATGCGGTTTCTTGGGCAAGCTCAGGCGAAATGGGCTTCAGAGGCTCTAAGAAATCAACTCCGTTCGCAGCTCAGACTGCTGCCGAGACCGCTGCTAAGGTTGCGGTTGACCACGGAATGAAGACCGTTGAAGTTTACGTCAAGGGTCCCGGTTCGGGACGTGAGGCAGCTATCCGTGCGCTTCAGACAGCAGGACTCGAAGTAACTATGATTAAAGACGTTACTCCTATTCCTCACAACGGATGCCGTCCGCCCAAGAGAAGAAGAGTTTAATTCGGAGGTGTAATTTTTATGGCAAAGAATACGGAACCCGTAGCAAAGCGCTGCAAGGCGCTCGGTATTTCACCGGCCGTTATGGGTTATACCAATAAGGAAACTACCAGAAATTCCTATACTAAAGGCCGCCGTAAAAAGAGTGAGTACGCTATGCAGCTTAACGAGAAGCAGAAGGTTAAGTTCATCTACGGTATTCTCGAAAAGCAGTTCCACTCATATTACGAAAAGGCTGCTAAGGCTCAGGGTCAGACCGGCGTTGTACTTCTTACAATGATTGAGACCCGCCTTGACAACGTAGCTTTCAGAACAGGTTTCTGCAAGACCCGCCGCGAGGCAAGACAGGCAGTTTCTCACGGCCATTTCACTGTAAACGGCAAGAGAGTAAACATCCCGTCATACCTTGTTAAAGCAGGCGACGTAATCGCAGTTGCAGAGACAAGCAAAGATAATGCAAGATTTAAAGCCGTTAAGGAAGAGGGCGTTTTCGGCGTTTCTCCGAAGTGGCTTGATGTCAACGCTGCCGAGCTTACGGCAAAGGTAGTGGCTCTCCCCGAGCGCGAGGATATCGACTATCCCGTTGAAGAGCATCTTATCGTTGAGTTCTACTCAAAATAATAGGCTCGCTGCATTACTTTTCATACGAATACAAACCACAGTCGGGCTTAGCCCGAACCCACAATTAGGAGGGTTTTGAATGATAGGAATTGATAAGCCCAGCATTGAAGCACTCGATTTGTCGGAAGACGGCACCTACGGCAAGTTCGTAATGGAGCCGCTCGAAAGAGGATACGGTACAACAATCGGAAACAGTCTCCGCAGAGTTTTACTGTCTTCTCTTCCGGGATACGCCATCACATCAGCAAAAATTGACGGCGTACTTCACGAATTTTCGACCATTCCCGGTGTTAAAGAGGATGTCACGGAGATTGTTCTTAATCTTAAGGGCGTTATCCTCAAGATACACGGCGACGGTCCTAAGACTATCTATATAGAAGCGAGTGGCAAATGCACTGTTACGGCAGGCGACATAAAAACCGATTCGGACGTTGAAATACTCAACCCCGATCATCTTATCGCTACACTGTCAGAGGGCGCAAATCTCAGCATGGAGATGACTTGCGACAGAGGCAGAGGTTATGTTTCCGCAGAGAGAAACAAGCAGATGATGAAGCCTGTTATCGGCGTTATTGCTATCGACTCTATCTACACACCCGTGTTGAAGGTTAATTATACGGTTGAAAACACCCGCGTAGGGCAGATCACCGACTATGATAAGCTTTCCATTGAAATTTGGACCAACGGTACTATTTCTGCAAAGGAAGCAGTTTCTCTCGCAGCTAAGATTCTCAATGAGCATCTCAATCTCTTTATTGAGCTGTCGGATGAAGCAGGCAATACTGAGGTTATGGTCGTTAAAGACGACAACGGCAAGGAAAAAGCTCTGGAGATGACCATTGAGGAGCTTGACCTTTCGGTACGTTCTTTCAACTGCCTGAAGAGAGCAGGAATCAACACGGTTGAAGATTTAATAAGCAAGTCAGAAGACGATATGATGAAGGTGAGAAACCTTGGCAGAAAGTCTCTTGAAGAGGTTATCGCCAAGCTTGAGTCGCTCAACTTCACTCTCCGCAAGGATGACGAATAATCAGAAGGAGTGTTATAGATGCCCGGAACAAGAAAACTCGGCAGGACTACCGATCACCGCAAGGCTATGCTTCGCGGAATGGTAACTTACCTGTTTGAAAACGGAAAAGTTGAAACGACCGTTACAAGGGCTAAGGAAGTTAGAGCAATGGCAGAGAAAATGATCACCATTGCTAAGGATAACTCCTTACACGCAAGAAGACAGGTTTTAGCTTACGTTACCAAAGAGGACGTTGTTAAAAATCTCTTCGACGTTATTGCGCCCAGATACGCAGATGTTAACGGCGGATATACAAGAATCACCAAGACCGGTGCACGCCGCGGCGACGCAGCCGAGATGTGCATTATAGAGCTTGTTGAGACTAAGACTGAGCTTGAAGCTAAGGCTGCCGCAGCTAAAAAGGCTGCAAAGAAGCCCGCAGCAAAAAAGCCCGCAGCTAAAAAGTCTGCTCCCAAGGCAGAGAAAAAAGAAGCCGAGACCGACGCTACGGCCGAAGCTAAAGAATAATATATAGCAATATAATTATTCGCAAAGGGGTTGTGAAAAACTTATGTTTTTTGCAATCCCTTTTGGATTTGAATGCGTCTGAAAAGCAAAGCCTTTTTTCTGCATTCAAATTATCGACTCCGAAACAGTAAAGCCCGTTTTTGATGGAAAACCGCGCTGATTTTTTTGCGGTTTTTAAAATCGAGGGCTTTTTTTGGTTCGGTGATGTTTAAACTTGATAATTCTATTGTAAAAACAGGCTGAGTTATGTTACAATATAATATATATAATTTATTGACGTTTACCGGAGAGTATTTTGATGGACGAAGCAAGAAATGACCAGAACGATTTAATTATAGGCAGAAACGCGGTATTTGAGGCAATCAAATCAGGCCGTGAGATTGACCGCCTGTTTGTTCAACGCGGCGAGCAAAACCCTGCGGTTAAAAGGTTAATCTCAATGGCGCGCGAAAAAGGCGCTGTCATTAAAGAGGTTGACTCAAAAAGCTCGATTTTATGTGCGGCGGAGGAGTGCACCAGGGTGTGGCTCTTTCGGCGGCGGCGCATGAATACTCTACCGTTGAAGATATTTTAAATAAAGCGGCCGAGAAAAATGAGAAGCCGTTTATAATAATTTGTGACGGCGTGGAGGACACGCATAATCTCGGTGCAGTAATAAGAACCGCCGATGCGGCAGGCGCACACGGCGTGATTATACCGAAGCGCCGCAGTGCTTCTCTGAATTTTACTGTGGGTAAAACCTCGGCAGGCGCACTCGAATATGTGCCGGTTGCGAGGGTTGCAAATCTTGCGTCAACCATTGATGAGCTTAAGGAAAAAAATATTTGGATATACGGTGCCGATATGGACGGCAGCGATTACAGGTCTGTGGATTATTCAGGCGGAGTCGCTTTGGTCATCGGTTCCGAGGGTCGCGGTATGAGCCGTCTTGTCCGCGAAATGCGATTTTATCGTCTCGCTTCCCATGAAGGGAAAAATAAACTCATTGAATGCTTCTGTGGCGGCAGGCATCCTTATGTATGAGGCGGCGTCGCACAGATAAAAATTGGGGTGTGAAAAATGGCAGACCGTAATATGTCGTCAGGATTTTCTCTTGACGATATTCTCAGCGAAACCGAAAAAGATACAGAAAAAGTGCCGGGCAAGCTCTGGTCGCTTGCGGAGATTGATGCCCTTTTAGCTGATGAGGGGCTGTCCGAGTCCGAAAAGGTTCAAACGGAGAAGGCTCACGAGCCGAAAGAGCAGACGGAACACGCAGAGAAAAAATATGAGTCAGCCGAAGAAAAAAACGGCAAGACACCGGTTTTACACACATCAAAAAAAGAGCCCGACAAAAAGTCGGACGACAGTTTTTCCATAGACCCCGCTATTTTTGACGAGATCTTATCGGGCGGCAGCCGCAGAGAAAAAACCGAGGGCAGAAAAATCAATGCCGCGAAAAACGAAGAAGATAAGAAAGCTCTTGGAAAAAACGATGACTCGAAAAAAGCGGCCGGAGTAAATAATGCTTCTTCCGAGATTCTCCCCGAAAATCCGCTTTTCGGAGGGACAACCCCAAGCCTTACAAGCGATAATGAAAATTCGCCCGTGCAGTCGGAAAACGAATCGGTACCGGGGCAGATTTCGCTCGAAAAGACGCGCGTTTTCAATGAGGTTGATGCAAGAGCCATACGCAGCGATAAAATCGAGCATCATATAGGCAAAAAAATAACCAGAACAACATCTTCGGAATTTACCGACAAAAAAAACCGCTGTCAAAAAGGGAATGGAGACGGATAAATACCGCGAGAGGTTTCTTAATAAACCGAAACTTGATATGGAAAAAACACGCGAGCACGAAAAGCTTATGTCGTCGCTCCCACCCAAAACCATTGAAAAATTCGGGGTTATAGTAAAAAAAGCCCGACGGCGAAAAGACGAGTGAGGAGGGCTTGATGCCCGTTCCCACAATAATCTCGGCAGAGGATGAGCTGAGGGAACAAAAAAGCAACGCCGAAAAATACCGCACCGGCGAGCTTAAGTCCCTCGCCAAAAAGAATGCTGCGGACGGCGATACACAGCAGCTGCAAAATCAGATAAAGCTTGACGGCTTTGAGGAAGAGGTTAAGCCTGAAACAGTTGACGAATATGAGGCTGAAATAGAGCTTTTGGGCAGGCGAAGCAAAAAAGCCAAGAGCTTTAAATTGCAGCCTGCGTTCAGACAGACCGAAAAAGAGGAAGTTCACCGCAGCGAGCCTGAGGACAATGAGTCGGACAAAGAAAACAAAACTGCGGAAAAGATAAGAAAAAATATTCGCATTCTCGACGACCTCCCCGAGGAGGACGAAAACGGAGATGTCATAGACGAATCCGCCGAATGCGGTGATGACGGCGTAAAACTTGAGCCGAAGAAAAAGCAGCGACGCAGCAAGCGCGAAAAATCAGATAACGGCGACGAGCCGATAAGGATAGCGCGCGAATATTACAGTAACAAGGATGCAAAGGCCGTCTATGATATAATGATGGGCAATAAACGAAAAGCGACCGCAAAGATAATTGTTTTTGTGATTTTCCTTGTGGTTCTCACGCTGTTTTCTTCGCTCAAAACCATGTTTGCCGATTTGTCGGCTTTCGGGAACAGCGAATATGCCTTCTTGGGCGTCAATCTTATGCTGCTTTTGATTGCGGCACTTATTGATGTCGGAGAAATCAAAAAGAGCTTTTCGCTTCTCGGGCGGAAAAAAATTACGCGTTCTATGTGTGTTACCGTAGCGTTGCTTGCAGGCATTTTGCAGTGCATAGCGGCTTTTTCGGGGCACGGGGAGCTGCCGGGCAATATCCACATTTATGCGCCGGCGGTGTTTGTTCCGCTTATATTTACGGCTGTCGCGGATAAAGTGCGAGCCAAAACCGACATTGCTGATTTTGAGTACATAGTGAAGCACCCAAATGAGCTTTACAGCGTAAGCAAAATCGAGGACGAGGGCGAGGCCTTTGAAATAGGCAGAGGGCTTTTGCTCGGTGACCCCGATATAAGATACAGTGCAAAAATCGGCTTTCCGTCAAAATTTGTCGAGATGACGCTTCGCCGCGACCCGTCGGACGGCGTTTATGCGCTCTCTCTGCCTGCCGTGCTTACGGCGGCGGTGATTACAGCCGTTGTAGCCGGAGTTATTTCAAAAAATTTGGTTTACGCCGTGTCGGCATTTGCCGCAGTCACTCTTATAGGGCTTCCGGCATCGTCGTGCCTGTCGGCGTTTGACATACTTAAAACGACTAATAAGCAGCTCAGACGCTCGGGTTCGTTAGTCTCCGGCTATTATGCCGCCGAGGACGCCTCAACCGCAAATGCGGTGGTTATAGATGCGTCCGACCTTTTCCTCTACGGCGGATGCAGCTTGCACGGCTTCAAGCTCTACAATTCAATGCGTATAGACGACGCATTTCTCTATACGGCGGCTGTCGTTATTAAAAGCGGAGGCGCATTGTCGGACGTTTTTGACAGCGTTATACTTTCAAAGCGCGACATTTTGCCGCCTGTGGAATCGCTTGTCTATGAGGAAAAGCTCGGTTGCTCCTGCTGGATAAACAATCAGCGCGTGCTTGTGGGTAACCGTGATCTGCTCTCAAAGCACAATGTGACACCGCCAAGCGAGGATGAGGAAAAGAAATTCTTAAAATCCGGCAGGCAGGTTATTTATCTTGCAGTAGAGGGCAAAACAGCGGCAGGCTTTTCGGTTGAATACAAGCCGAACGGTGATATAGCAAGGTACTTGAATAGGCTTGAAAAATACGGTGTGAGCGTGCTTGTCAGAACGACTGATCCGAATATCACCGAGGAGCTTGTAGAACAGTATTTTGACCTGCCTCACGGCTTTGTCAAGGTCATAAGCCCTGTTGCCGGCAAGATGTTTAAGGAACTGTATGAGACTGTTAAGCCGTCGGGAGATTGCAAGGTGATACACGACGGCAGCGTCTATACGCTGTTGAAGTCGTTTGCCGCCGCATTCCTGATAACCGACAAATTCAGGCTTTCCTCCGTCCTTCAATATATCGGCGTGGGCATTGGAATACTTGCCGTTGCCGCTATGGCGTTCACCTCAGGACTCAGTCAGGCGGGGGCGCTTCAGATAATAATGTTCGTCCTTATTTGGACTGCACTTGTGATTTTTATACCGCGGTTTAAAAAACCGTAATTTATACGGAAATGAGTTGATAATATTGGCATGGATAAGGGACGCAGCCGAGTGGCTGTGGGCGATAAGTCCTGTAAAGTACACAATTATATCAATAGTACGTTTGTGCCTTGCCGCATTACTCGGCGGTATAATAGGCTACGAGCGCGAGCATTCTCACCGCCCCGCCGGCTTCAGAACTCATATTCTTGTGGCAGTCGGCTCGGCTGTTGTTATGCTGACGGCTGTATATATGTCAGAGAGATACCCTGACCATCTCGATATTTCAAGAATGCCTGCACAGGTAGTCAGCGGCATAGGCTTCCTCGGTGCCGGAACAATTCTCCGCGAGGGCTTTTCCGTTAAAGGCCTTACGACAGCCGCAAGTCTTTGGGCGGTATCGTGCGTTGGTCTTGCCGTAGGCTCAGGCTTCTTTGTAGGCGCGCTTGTCGCAACCTTTGTAATATATCTCACCCTGAATTCTCTCAAAAAAAGTAGTCGCGAAAGGTCACGCAGGAAAAGCACTTTATATAGAGGTTAAGGACCTTGCCGACGAAGTGCCGCAGCTCTCAAAAATAATCAGACGTTCGGGTGCTGTTATACATTCCATGGAAATACTCTACGACAGCGATTCAAAATTACGTAAGAAGAAAAACACTTCTACCATAAAGGCTGATTTTCCCGAAGAGCGATGAGTCTCTCAATATGATAATTTCCACCATACGCGCTGATGAAAATGTTGTCGACATCTATGTCGATTAGCATCTCGGAGGAGTAATTGAATGTCACAGGTCACAAAAAGGGCGCTTGCAGCGTCTTTGATAAAGCTTCTTTCGCAAAAGCCGCTCGATAAGGTAACGGTAAAGGATATTATCGAGGATTGCGGCGTAAACCGTCAGACCTTTTACTATCATTTTAAAGATATTTATGACCTTGTGGATTGGATATTTTTGGAAATGGCTTCCGAATTTCTTGAGGGCAAGGAAACGTATGATACGTGGCAGCAGGGATTTACGCAGATACTTTACGGCGTGCTCCGAAACCGCAGGCTCATTATGAACGCATACAATTCCCTCAGTCGCGAGCAGGTAGAGCGGTTTTTATACGCTCTGACATATGACCTCTTGCTCGGTGTAGTCGAGGAGGAGGCGGTTGACGTTCCAATAAGAGAGGAAGACAAGAAGTTTATAATCGACTTTTATAAATATGCCTTTGTCGGCTTTATGATAGATTGGATAAAAAAGGGAATGAAGGAGCAGCCGGAGGCTTTTATAGAAAAACTTTCGGTTTTGATTAAGGGCGACATAAAACGTGCACTTGACAGATTTCGCACAGACAAATAATTTTCGCCTTTTATACACATAGGCTGTTTTGTCAAAAAATAATACACTTTAACCGCTGTGTCGGAATTTCCGACACGGCGGTTTTTTTGTCGATTGAAATAAAATTTGTATCATTCTACAATATGGTTACAAAATAAAAAAAGACCGAGCGACGCAAAAAAGCTTGCCGAGGCTCGGAGAAAAAACGGAGGAACCTTTTATGTATTATTCTGCAGGAACTTACGAATCGTTTGCACATCCCGAAAAGCCGAAGGACGTCGATAAAAAGTCGGCATACATCATCGGTACGGGACTTGCCGGTCTGACTGCGGCATTTTACCTTGTCCGTGACGGTCAGATGAAGGGCGAACACATACATCTGCTTGAAAAGCTGGAGCTTGCCGGCGGAAGCTGCGACGGCCGCAAGGACGTGACGAAGGGCTTCTTTATGCGTGGCGGACGTGAGATGGATAACCACTTTGAGGTTATGTGGGATACCTTCCGCGACGTTCCGTCAATAGAAACTCCCGGTGTATCGGTGCTTGACGAATATTATTGGCTTAACAAGCACGACCCCAACTATTCGCTCTGCCGTGCCACGGTAAGATGCGGCGAGGACGCACACACCGACAAAAAATTCGAGCTTGACAAGGAGTCGGCAATGGCTCTTTCACAGCTTTTCCTCACACAGGAAAAAGACCTTGAGGACAAAAGATTTCCGATATACTTCCCGACTCGTTCTGGAGCACAAACTTCTGGCTCTACTGGCAGACTATGTTCGCTTTTCAGCGTTGGTCAAGCGCACTTGAGATGAAGCGTTATCTTTGCCGCTACGTTCATCATATTGACGGACTTCCCGATTTCAGTGCACTTCGTTTTACAAAATATAATCAGTACGACAGTATGATTTTGCCGCTCGTAAAATATCTTGAGGCACACAATGTCAGAATCGAATACGGTATGGATGTTAAAAATGTAATAATCGAAACCGTCGGCGACAAGAAAATCGCAAAGCAGATAGTTTATGTTAAGGACGGCAAGGAGCAGACCATAGACCTTGTTGAGGATGACCTTGTGTTTATTACAAACGGATGCTGCACCGACACATCCTGCTATGGTGACCAGACTCACGCTCCCGACCTGTCGGGCGTTAAAAACGGCGCAGGCGAGTCGTGGGATATGTGGAAGAATATAGCAAAACAGGCGGCACACGGCGAATTCGGCAATCCCGATGCTTTCTGCAGCAATGTTGAAGCGACAAACTGGATGAGCGCCACGGTAGAGACGTCAAACGAAGAAGTTATCCGTCATATTATGAAAATCTGCAAGCGTGACCCACGCGAGGGCAAGGTTACGACAGGCGGCATAGTCACCGTAAAGGACAGCACGGAAAACTGGTATCTCTCTTGGACCATTAACCGTCAGCCGCAATTTAAATCGCAGGATAAAAACGCCGTACTCATTTGGCTCTATTCGCTGAGCACAAACAAAGAGGGCAACTTCGTTAAAAAGGCAATGCGTGACTGCACCGGCGAAGAGGTCTGCCGCGAGTGGCTCTATCATATCGGAGTTCCCACAGACGAGATAGAAGATTTGGCAAAGAATGCCTGCAACACAACAACGTGCTTTATGCCTTACATCAACGCATTCTTCCAGCCGAGGAAGAATGAGGACAGACCGAAGGTCGTGCCGGACGGTGCCGTGAATTTCGCTTTTATCGGTCAGTTCGCAGAGACTCCGCGCGATACCATATTCACTACGGAATACTCAATGCGTACAGGTATGGAATCCGTCTACACGCTTCTTAATGTTGACAGGGGCGTTCCCGAGGTATGGGGCAGTAAATATGACGTGAGAGAGCTTCTGCGCGCCTGCTACTATGCGATAGATAAAAAGCCCATAACCGATGTTAAGCTTTCCTTCAAAGAAAAAGAACTTCTTAAAATAGTTATGAAAAAGGTTAAGGGCACCGATATTGAACTGCTTCTTAAAGAGAGCGGACTCATAAAGTAAGGCTCCGTAATTTAAAAGGGACTGTAACAAAAGTTACAGTCCCCTTTTTTTGTGTGCCTATTCGGAAAAAACCTTGCTGAGCGTAAAATATGTGTCGAGCACGAGAGCCCCCGTATCGCGCACATAATGCACACCGCCGCTCTCACAGCTTGTGACCGTGTACAGCTTTTGCGAATACAGCATAGCCGTGACTATTCTGTCAAGTATTTTGTGCGTCTCGTATGAGCCGTAGCTGTACGGAGCGAATATTGATATTTTTAAGACCAAATCCGCCTGTCTGTTTGAGGTTACCGTAATTGACCCGTCTGCGGCGGTTTCGGTGAGATAGTCGCCGACGGTCATCTTTTCCACACCCAAGGCAACTATTGCTTTTTTCATGGGTGTGGGTTTGATTTCGTTTTCGTATGCGAGCGTTAATTCACAGTTTCGTGTAATTTCAGTCTGTGAGGACAGAAATCCGAGAATATCGCTCGGCGCAACAACCGCAAAAAACATTTATATTCCGTTCGTCTCCCTTACTATTGCCCATATATAAAACGGCGTATTTTGTAGTACACCGTTTCACAGTGATCCACCGTAAAGCCTCTGCCGCTTGAGTCGATTATTCTCGAGTCTGCCGACAGACGGCTTATATCGTGGTCAGGTGGGCCTATATATAAAAAGTAATCATATTTTGCCTTCCCGATTTCGGTGTAAACTCCGCCGAGATACATCTTGTTTTTGTAGCGGAGCGGCTGTATTGCGGCACGAAATACGGGTGACTGCCAGCCGGTGCTGTTTGTTATGAATACGTCCTTGCCTATCCTTGCGGATACATCCGAAAACTTCATATTACACCCCCGTAAACACAAATCCGTCGTCAATAAGGAGCGGTGACGCAAGCTTTTCTGCCTCGCCCTTTAATTCGGCGGCTTTTTTTAAGTGGCATTGATGCGTCCTCCTTTACGGTGACGTCGCCGGCCTTCACAGATTCCACAGAGCAGCCGCTGTCGGTGTTCGAGTATACTGTAATACAGGCAGTTTACCGCAGCAAGGTAAATTATCCTCTCGTCATTTGCAGCCTTTTTGTCCTTTAACCGTGAGAACAGTTCAAGGCAAAACAGATGACATACGCAATTAAGAGAGGCGAGTGCGGCGTTATCTAAGCCGAAAAGGCTTTTTGCCTTGTAAAGCACCATATTTTCGTTTATCATTTTGCTCCTTGCCCGAGAATGGCTGCTCGGGCTTCCTTTCTGTCGAATTTATCAGGCCTTTGTGGTGAGAATTTTTGAAGCGTCTGTAAATATTTTGCAAAGCCTGCGGTCTGAGTAATTGCGGCGCGTTCTATTTGGCGGTCGATAAGCTTGTCGTATTCGGTGAGAATACCGCCTGCTTCAACCATTTCGAGGGCGCAGTTTTTATCAAGACCTATAAGCGTGCCTGCCTGCGCTGCGCTGCTTTTCAGCATATTAGCGCCGAGCGGCGTTACGGCTTTACCGGTCGCGTGGAAATTAAGGCCCGCCGCAGCGTCGCGCATTTCCGACATATTGAGTATGGCTGCTGCGATGTCGGGTGAGGCTATAACGGTGTTGAGCTCATACGGGTCAAAGCCGTTCCAGAACGAAACGAGGTCGGAATATGTGAGCTTGCCCGCAGTTGAAACCTTGAGGGTGGCCGCAGGGTTCTTGTTTCCGTCGCCGAGCGATAAAACGCTTACCGCGTCCTTAAAGAGCGCACGGGAAATGTATGCGCCTATCTGCTTTAATGTGACGGTGAACAGGTCAAGCTTCTGAAAGCGTATAGCCTCGTATGACGCGCATAACATTCTGCCGCGCTTTTTGAGCTTTACGAGGTTCTCCTGAGTTTTAACCGAGGTTTCGGGTATGGCGGTACCCTCGGCTGTCTCCTTCAGAGCCTTGTCGTCGTCTGTGAGAACCGAGGTTATCGGGCGGTAGTCAAGGCCGTCGATAACGGTCTTTGCCGCAATGATTTCCGAGAGAACGTCAGCGCTTTCAAGTCCCGTTCTCACGGCTCTTGAAATATATTCGGGGAAGAGTGCGGCGCTGTCGGTGGTTGCGAAGAATTTATCGACGGGGCTTGACATATTGCCGCTGACCTTTATGTCAAAGCGCTTGAGCTGACGTTCAAATGCGTCAAGGCCCTCAAGAGAGGTGCCCTTGTAGTTTTCTGAGGGGTCAATGCTCTCAAGCTCCGCGAGGAAGCCCTTTGATGTTCCGTAAAGTCCCTTGTCGAGCTTGATGTTTTCGTAAATTGCCATTTGTTTTATCCTTTCTTTTTACAGTCTGAACTGCGAATTTGAATTTGCTTCGGCTTTTTTTAGCCGGTGTGAGCTGCGGAGAGCTCAAGGTAAAATTATTTACTCACGGCTTTCGCTGCGGCGCAAAGCTCATCCGTTTCAAGACACTCCGCCATTTTTTTGCACAGTTTGTCACCGAGTGACGGAAACGCGGCGACAAACGCTTTTACAAGCTCCGTCTGCTTTTCGGTGCGGTACAGCTGTCCGGCTTTTGCAAGACCTTTCAGACGTTCGTTTTCATTTTTTAAGAACGTCAGCTGCCGGTTTGCGTCGCTGTCTGCGGAGAAACCGAATTTTTTTGTTATACCCGCGTTTTTCTGTGCAGGTACGGCGACAAACGACCACTCGTATGCGTCCGTGGGATTTTGCAGCTCACCGTAACAGAGCCTGCCGTCGTAAACGCCGCCTCTGACGTGTGAGCATTCACTCTTGCCGAGCTCTTTTCCGCAAACGGAGCAGATGCAGCTTTTAACTGCGCAGCCCACGCTCACTTCTTTTATAATGCCTGCCTTGATTTCCTCAATGAGCTCCTCGTTTTTCTTTATCCTCGGCATATAGCACCATGCCTTTAAATATACATAGTCCTCACCGAGAGAATTTTTGCGCGTGCTGTCCTTAATGACTTCGGTTTTATAGGTTCGCGCGCTCTGGTCGGAGCTTTTCATGCTGTGATCGCGTATTGCGGTTTTGCCTATAAAAAAGTCGGCAAGCTTATGAAGAGAGTCCTCCGTGAATCGCTCGTAATCACGGTCGATTTCGTTGTCGCAGAGTATTACGCAGAAAGAGAATATATCGTCCTTCGCCATTTCCTTTTGAGTAAATGTGTTTATGAGCGCCAAATCCTCTTTTGACAGCTCGTTTTCATCCGTCTGACTTTCAAATGATTTGTTCAATCGGTTTTTTCCTCCTTTTCAAGTGCTTTTGCCTGTGCCGAATACAGCCTTGCTCTGGCATTTTCCACCTCGTCCTGAAGCGTGATGTCGTCCCACACCACGTTCGGTTTTAAGGATGAGCCCGAATTGCGAAGAAATGTTGAGCAAATCCTTTCTATTACAGGCGTCAAATGTCTCCTGTAATGCCACAGCTCCGTAGTCAAAACGTCCGTTTCCACCTTGGACATCGTCTCGGTGGTTGACCACGAGAGTCCGAGCAAAAACGGCGGTATACCAAGCTTTGCGACAATTTGCTCAAGCATCTCGCGCACGGGAATCTCGCTGTCGGGAATTTGATTATCGGCACCTATGACCTTTATATCAACGTCTCCGACGGCGACAAAGTCCTTGACGCTGCCGCTCTTCATAGCTTCGCTCCACTCGCTTGCTATAAGCTCGGCGCGCTCTTTAGCAAATGATTTCGACAACGCTTCTCCGTCCGGCTTATAGGTGACGGCAAATCGTACATTGCCGACTCTGTCCCAGTTGGATTTGGTGGCTTCGAATATTTTAAGCAGTACCGAGCTTACAAACGGCAGGCCGTAAAGCACAGAGGTACCGTAGAGCGAGCCAGGCTCTGCGTCAAGTGCCGTAAACAGTATTCTCTCCTGATGCTTTACCGGAGTCGGAACCGCGTCTGCGCGGCATACGAGAATCCTTGAAAAGTCGTTAGGATCTCTTAAAAGACTGACATCGTCCGGTCTTGCATTGTAGAGATAGCGTATGTTTCCGTATTCGTCCGTAAGCATTTCACCGACTGCCGTGCCGTAAATCAAGAGCTGCTCAAAATAAGTATCCAAAAACGAATAAATGCTTCTTTCGCCCGAGTCGCACGGTATGTCGGACAAAAATTCGGCAAGAGCTTTATCGCAGGCGTCGCTTCCGGTCTCCACCGAGAAGCCGCCCGTCAATCGGATTATCTTGTGAACAGCCGCATTTATTATGGGAACCGCCTCCATAAGGCTTTTATAAAGCGTGTTCTGGCACAGCACAAGCGGCGTATAGCTGTTGACGGCGGGAAAAAGCCCCGAGGCTGTGCCTTGTGCGGCGGCGGTAACCGGAGCCTCAATGCGCTTGCCTCTTCTGAATAGCTTCAAGCATAATTACCTCCCTTCATCGTTCCACCGAAACGGCAAAAAAGCCGTCGGCGGAGTTTTCGAGTGACATAACGAAATATCTTATGTCGTCCATGGCGTGGTCGTTTTCTTTGCGCGGAGCGTCGTATTTTGCACTCTCGTCCCAGCGGTATAATGAAAACTCACGTATGGCGTCGCGGCACGGCTTGCAGATTTTTATCCTGCCGGATTTCAGCGCGTCCGACGTTTTGCGTATGCCCTTTACAACGTCGTTGTCGGTACGCACCACGCGTATTTTGCCGTGCCTTTTTATACATTCAATGAAGCTTGCGGCCGAGGGGTCAACTACCGCGTATTCCACTTTTCTGTCACCGATAAGGGCTGTAAGCGAACAATAGTACTCCTCATCGGTCATCTGAAAGCCTTTTTGCTTTGAATCGTGGTAGAATTCATCCACTCTGAAAAAGGTGCCGTCTTTTTCGCCCCAAAGCCCCATGGATGTCGGATTTACCGTACCGTAGTCGCAGGAAACAAAATATTTCGTGATTCCCACCGGCACGTCGTATATATATGAGCTGTCGAAAAAAGGGTAAACCGCGCCGTCACAGCTGACCCATTTACCTTCAATAAATCGCTCGTAAAATGAACCGCTGTAAAGATTTTTATAACGCTGTTTAATCTCCTCCGACAGCGAGGGGTTGTCGTCCATTGTGAAATGCAGGTATAGACAATTTTTATCTACTGCCTTTTTTATCCATTCCGTGTAGAACCAGTGCGCCGGATTTTCGGGGTTGCAGTTGAACCAAAGGCGCGAATTATCGACGGAGCAGCGAGCTATTGCCTGCTCGCAAAAGGAGCGCGGCATAAGAGCCGTCTCGTCGAGCATGACGCCCGAAAGAGTCATACCCTGTATCAGCGCCGCCGAGCCTTCATCCTTACCTCCGAAAATGTAAAAACGGTTTTCTCGCCCGTCTTTTTTTATGATTATCATATTTTTTGAAACAAGCTCCTCGTATGTGAAGCCGAGAGAACGCAGCATCGGGAGCATCGGCGTTATTATGTTGCGTCGCAGAGAGGTGATGGTTTTCCCGCAAACGGCAAAGCTGCTGTCTGAAAACATATAAAATGCCCAAAATATAAATGAGAGAAACATACACACCGTCTTACCGCTTCTGACAGAGCCGTCGCAGATTATCGCATCTCGGTTTTTATACGGCGAAGAGTCCGTCCACCAATTCAGGAGTATAAGCTGCTTTTTCGAGAAGCTTTTAAAGGCGTCAACAGTCATCGTCGTTCCCTCCGGCGGAAGCCTTTGCCGAATTTTCGATAGCCTTATAAAGAGAAATGGAATATTTGTCGCTTTCTGATAATGACAGCTGCTCGATTTTTTCAAGTGCCTTCAAACGGTCAAAAAACTTGATTTCCATTCCTCCGCCGCGCGGTTTTTTGATTTCCGCCACATTGAAAAGGTCAAGCTTTTCGGCGTCAAGCCTGTCACCGTCACTTTCGAGTATGAGCTTTACAGCGTCCGAAATGTTACCGAACGCAATACGGCGGTAACCGCAAAGCGCCTCGGCTCTCGTAGCGGCAAGCTTGCCTTCAAGCTCGGCTATCTCATCTTTGATACGTTTCTCCGTTAGGAGTCGAATACCGCACATTTCCGGGAAGACGGTGTATCCGGCTCTCAGCGCCGCATCTTTCGGATTGCCGCAGTAAACGTATTCGCGGCAAAAATCTTTTTCGCGTTTTTTAAGACTTCTTTTGTCCGTAATAATTCCTCCCTTGTGATTTTGTATAAGTTTTTTCATACATAACGGCAAAAAGGGAGCAATGCTCCGAAAACGCTGCGACACATTTCCGATATTTGTCTATTAACATCTCAAAACCGTTGATGCAGGCGGACTTTAATGATTTGATGTTTTTTTTGAAATGTTATTGACAATAAAAAAAATCGGTATTACAATAAGTAAACCGATTAACAATTAACCGACTAACTATAAATCGGTTATCTCATATTTAAAAAGGAGGAAAAGGCTTTGGCTTCAGAACTTAAAGAATTGGTCTTTAAGATGAACAGGCTTGACTGCTATAAACGCTATGCCATGCATAAAATGCTTCGCGACAGCGGCGTGTATTTCGGCCAGCCGCCGGTGCTCGATTATCTAAGTGAGCACGGCGAATGCTCGCAAAAAGAGCTTTCCGACGGCATAAATGTTTCGCCGGCATCGGTGGCGGTATCCGTAAAGCGAATGCAAAAGAGCGGGCTTATCACAAAAATTTCAGACGAAAACGACCTGCGCTGCAACCGGATAGCTCTTACCGAAAATGGCAAGCAGCGTACGGAATATATTCACAGTCAGTTTGACAAGCTTGACAAAAGGATGTTCAAAGGCTTCACAAAAGAGGAGCTTTCACTTCTCAACGGCTTTTTGAATCGTCTTATTGACAATATTTCGGAGGATGCTCCGAGCGAAAAAGCAATTTTTGAAATGATGATGAAATCACACGAAAAAGGAGGCGACGACAATGCGTAAGCTTATGAAATACGCAAAGCAGTACACTTGGCAGTCGATAATCTGCCCTATACTTATGGTTGGCGAGGTAGTGCTTGAGCTTATGCTGCCGTATTATATGTCGTATATAATCGACGTGGGCATACCGAACGGCGACAGGAAGTATATTATCGAAATCGGCGTTAAAATGGTTGCTATGGCATTGGGCTCGCTTTTCTGCGGTGCCACCGCGGCAAGGCTTGCATCTGTTGCGAGTATGGGCTTCGGCACAAATCTCCGCACAGCTATGTATGAGAGCATCCAGAATTTCTCATTCTCGAATATCGACAAGTTCAGCACGGCTTCTCTTGTAACGCGAATGACAACGGACGTAACTCAGATACAGAATATGTATATGATGATGCTGCGAATTTTCTTCAGAGCACCGCTTATGTTTGCAATAGCACTCACCATGAGCTTCAAGATAAGCAGAACGGTATCAAATACCTTTCTTGTGGTTATACCGATAATCCTGATATTCCTCGCGCTGTTCGGACCTATTGCCGTAAAGCGCTTTAAGAAGGTATTCAATATGTTTGACGGGCTCAATGCGTCCGTTCAGGAAAACCTTATCGCAATGCGCGTTGTAAAGGCGTTTGTCCGCGAGGATTACGAAAAGAAAAAGTTCAAAAAGGCAAATGACGACCTTATGGATGCGTCGGTAAGCGCGGAAAAAATGATGGTTATGGCACAGCCGCTGATGATGTTTTTGATGTTCGGCACCATACTTACTATTACCTATATCAGCTCAAAGCTCATTTTGAGGGGCGAAATGGAAATAGGTAAATTCAGCACACTTACGACCTATGTTATGATGATACTTATGTCTGTCATAATGATAGCCATGATATTGGTGCAGTATGTTATGTCGAGAGCCGCCGCAGCACGTATAGCCGAGGTTATCGAGGAAAAGCCCGACATAAACGACGATGACGCTCAGCCGGACCTCAAGGTTAAGGATGGCTCCGTAGAGTTTAAAAATGTCAGCTTTAAGTACAGCTCGGACGGCAAAAAGAATGTTATAGACGGAGCGAGCTTTAAAATAAATTCCGGCGAAACCATAGGCGTTATAGGCGGTACGGGAAGCGCAAAGACAACGCTCGTAAGCCTTATTCCGAGACTTTACGACGTGACCGGCGGCGAGGTTCTCGTCGGCGGCGAAAACGTCAATACAAGCTTTTTGAGCTTCGTGAAGCCGTAAGTATGGTGCTTCAGAAAAATGTACTTTTCTCGGGCACAATTATTGATAACCTCCGCTGGGGCAACGAAAACGCCACCGAGCAGGAGGTAATAGACGCCTGTAAGGCAGCTCAGGCTCACGACTTTGTAATGAGCTTCCCCGACGGCTACAACACCGACCTCGGCCAGGGCGGCGTTAATGTTTCGGGTGGTCAGAAGCAGCGTCTTTGTATTGCGCGTGCTCTCTTAAAGAAGCCTAAAATACTCATTTTGGATGACTCCACAAGCGCTGTGGACACCTTTACCGATTCAAAAATTCGCGAGGCGTTCAAAAATGACATACCGAATACCACAAAAATCATAATCGCTCAGAGAATAAGCTCCGTTGAGGACGCCGACAAAATCATAGTTCTCGACGACGGTAAAATAACCGATATTGGTTCGCACTCGGAGCTTATGGAGAGAAGCGAAATATACCGTGAGGTCTATACCTCGCAGCAAAAGGGTAACAAAGACGAAGGAGGCGAAAACTGATGCCGAAACCTAAAAACGGACCGGGCGGCCACGGCGGAGCACCGAGAGGCGGCTTCCAAAAGCCGAAAAATATGGGCAAAACCGTTTCAAAACTTTTTTCTTATCTCGGTAAGTCAAAGGGCCTGTTGGTGCTTGTCATAATTTTCGTCCTTTTAAGCTCGGTCGGAATGATTGCGTCCTCGTACTTCATTAAAATTGTAATAGATAACTATCTTGTTCCCATGACAAACGGTACGATGACGCCGGATATAGGTGCTATTGCGTTATCTCTTTCCAAAATGGCTATGCTTTTCATATTCAGTGCGATATCAGCCTATGCGTATGCAAGAATTATGATAAAGGTGTCGCAGGGAACGGTAAATACGATAAGGCGCGACCTCTTTGACAAGATGCAGGATTTGCCTATAAGCTATTTTGACACGCATACTCACGGCGACCTTATGAGCCGCTATACAAACGACGTCGATACCGTCCGAAATTTTCTGAGCAACGGCTTTGTGCAGGTGATTTCCTCGGTTATCAGCGTTATCGCAACCTTTGCCATGATGCTGTATCTCAGCTGGCAGCTCACTCTTCTTGTAATTCTGATGCTTATAATTATGCTGATTGTAATTAAGGTTATAGGCGGCAAGAGCGCGCTGTACTTCAAGAAGCAGCAAAAGGACCTCGGAGCTGTAAACGGATATATCGAAGAGACCATAGAAGGACAAAAGGTCATAAAGGTATTCAATCACGAGGAAAATGTCAAGGAGGAGTTTGCCGCACTTAACGGTGCGCTTAAGCATTCCTCTACCAACGCCAATACCTTTGCAAGTGTTCTGATGCCGATAATGGGTAACCTCTCAAATATCAATTATGCCGTGATTGCCATGGCAGGCGGACTTCTCTGCATAGGCGGCTTTACCACAATCGGTACAATAAGCTCGTTTTTGCAGTATTCAAGATCATTTTCACAGCCCATAGCAAATCTCTCTCAGCAGTTCAACAACATTCTTGCGGCCTTAGCCGGTGCCGAGCGTATATTTGACGTTATCGACAGAGAGCCGGAAGAGGACAACGGCTATGTAAAGCTCGTAAACGCAAAATATGACGAGAACGGAAATTTGACCGAGTGCAAGGAGCATACGGGCCTTTGGGCTTGGAAGCATCCGCACAGCGGCGACAACACCGTAACCTATCAAAAGCTTGAGGGCGACGTTGTGTTTGAAAACGTGTACTTCAGCTATGACGGCAAAAAGACGGTTCTCGACGACATTTCGCTCTATGCAAAGCCGGGTCAGAAAATTGCGTTTGTCGGCTCAACGGGCGCAGGCAAAACCACGATAACCAATTTGCTCAATCGCTTTTATGAGATACAAAAGGGAAAAATCCGTTATGACGGAATAAATATACAGATTTGCAAGGGTGACCTTCGCTCTTCGCTTTCGATGGTGCTTCAGGATACACACCTGTTTACGGGTACAATCGAAGACAATATACGCTACGGCAAGCTTGACGCGACTCACGAAGAGGTTGTAAAAGCCGCAAAGCTCGCCAATGCCGATTCGTTTATAACAAGACTTCCCGACGGTTACGACACGGTTATAACAGGCGACGGCGCAAACCTGAGTCAGGGGCAAAGACAGCTCATAGCGATTGCGAGAGCGGCTGTGGCAGACCCGCCCGTGCTCGTGCTTGACGAGGCTACAAGCTCCATAGATACACGCACCGAGCATCTTATAGAAAAGGGTATGGATAAGCTTATGAACGGCAGAACCACCTTTGTGATAGCTCACCGTTTGTCCACGGTGCGCAATGCGGACGCCATAATGGTGCTTGAGCACGGTAAAATAATAGAGCGCGGCAGTCATGATGACCTTATTAAGCAGCACGGGAAATATTATCAGCTGTATACCGGTCAATTTGAATTGTCATAATATAAATCCGCGGTTTTTACGGGGAAGCATCGCTTTGAGCCTTGCTTCCCCTTAATTTTTATAGGCTTGAGACAAAAAGGGAAGTTTTACACGGCAAACTTTGTTAATTTTCAAACTTTGCTTGAACTAACCCTTGAAATATTGTATATTTAATTGTAGTGTCGTCGAATTAGGCAGTTGTGAGGTGAAACAAGCTTGGCAAGGTCGTTAAAAAAACTTATTGCCGCTGTGTTTTGCCTTGTTTTACTGTTTGAGCTGTCATCTTGTTCGGTAAACACAAAATCAGCGGAGCAGACGGGCTTTTCTATGGGTTCCCTTGTAGGCATTAAGCTTTACGGGAAAAACTCCGAGGCGTTGGAAAACGCAAACCTTTTGGCTGAAGTGGTTAAAACAGACGAGCGCATTTCAAAAAATTATGAGGGCAGCGATATATACAGAGTAAATTCCTCGGGCGAGCACGGAGAAACGGTGAGCTCTGAGACATATGATGAGCTTCGCACCGTATGCGATGTGTATTCCGATTCCCACGGCAAGGCTGCCGCTTTATCGGGAGCGCTGACTGAGCTTTGGGGCTTTGATACCGACGAGTTCCGCCTCCCGAGCGAAGATGATATTTTATCCGCAAAAGAAAAATGCGGTGACGATAAATTGATTTTCGGCGACGGCAAAAAAGTTTATATCCCCGACGGTGCAAAGCTCAATCTCGGCTCCGCAGGCAAAGGAATAGCACTTGACGAGGCGGTTAAGAGAATAGACGAAATAAATTCGCAGGGCGGCAAAATAACGGGTGCAGTAATTTCCGTCGGCGGCAGCGTAGCGACATACGGCTTACCGAAAAAAGGCAAAAGCTGGAATGTAGGAATACGCGACCCGTACAAAACGGAAAACGATTATTTTGCGGTGCTGTCGCTTACAGATGCTTTTATATCAACCTCGGGCGATTATGAAAAGAGATTTACCGCCGAGGACGGAAAAACATATTTTCACATTTTGGATTTGACCACCGGCTATCCGGTGCAAACGGAGCTTACAAGTGTTACGATAAAGGCTCCTACGGGGCTTTTGAGCGACGCTCTATCAACGCTCTGTTTTATTCTCGGAAAGGAAGAGTCTCTGCCGATACTCGAAAAGTACAATGCGGACGCGGTGTTTGTCTATAAGGATAAAACCGTCTTTGCGACGGACGGCATAAAGCCGTATTTAAAAATAACAAACGGCGATTACTCTCTTGTCTGATATGGATAGAAAGCTTTTGGGAAAGCACGGAGCGGCGCTTATAATAATTACGGTTATGGTAATTGCGGTGCTTACGGCGTATAAATATACAAGGGCGAAAACATCACTCACTGCCGTTGTCACGTCGGACGGCGTGACCGTTTTGACGCTGTCTCTTGATGAGATTGCGGAAAAGCGAGAGTTTACGCTCGACAACGGTATTGTAATAGCCGCCGAAAACGGCGAAATATGGGTAGAAAGCTCTTCGTGTAAAGACAAGATATGTATGAGAACGGGTAAGCTGTGCCGCGCGGGGGAAAGTGCCGTGTGCGTGCCGCTTAAAACAGTCGTAAGCATAAAGGGCACTACCGAAAATATAGACGTGATTACATATTGATATGAAGATAACTAAGACAAAATCATATAAGGCCGCATTTACGGGTATAGCTGCGGCTGTGGCAATAACACTCTCGTTTCTTGAGGGGCTGATACCGACAGCTGCGTTTATGCCGCCCGGAGCCAAGGCAGGTTTTTCCAATATAGCGGTTATGTTTGCCGCCTCGGAATTCGGGCTTATACCGGCACTGTCGGTGACGCTTTTAAAGTCGCTGTTTGTTTTCCTTACGCGCGGTGCCACGGCATTTTTTATGTCACTCGCAGGAGGAGTGCTCAGCACCCTTGTGATGTATTTGTTATTTCGTTTTTCGAAAAACGCAGGATATATAGAAATAGGTATTTTGTCGGCTTTGGCTCATAATGCAGGGCAGTTTTCGGTTGCCGCGATTATGGTTTCCGGAGAGTCGGTTATAGGCTATGCCCCGGTGCTACTTTTGTCGGCTCTTGTTACGGGGGCCGTCACGGGAAGCATATTGAGGGCCGTTATGCCAAAGCTTCATAATATAGATAAAGCTGTAAAGGGAGGAAGATGAATGCGCTCTGAAATAATAAAACCTGTAAAAAAAGTCAGAGGCGGTGTAAGTGTCTCGCACGAAAAGCACACCAAAGATATGCAGGTTAAACGCATTCCGGCTCCGGAAACGGTCACGCTTCCGATGAGCCAGCATATCGGCGCGCCGTGTACGCCAACGGTAAAGGTCGGCGACAGAGTTCTTGTAGGTCAGGTAGTAGGCGATACCGATAAGTACGTAAGCGCACCCGTGCACGCGTCCGTGTCGGGTAAGGTTACGGCGGTAAAGGAAATCAGAACCGCTCAAGGTATTGTGTCTCAAGCCGTCATTATCGAAAACGACGGGCTTATGGAGGAGGCGGAGTTTACACCGCCAAAGGTCGAAACTCACGATGACCTGATAAAGGCCGTCAGAGCTTCCGGCGCGGTAGGACTCGGCGGAGCGGGCTTTCCGACTCATGTAAAGCTCAATTTCCCGCAGGACGGCAGCGTTGACACACTTATAATAAACGCGGCGGAATGTGAGCCGTATATAACGGTTGACTACCGCGAATGTCTCGATAATTCGTGGGACGTAATGAGCGGAGTACATCTTTTAAAGGATATGCTCAATTTCAAGAAGGTCATAATAGCGGTTGAGGACAACAAGCCCGATGCCATCAAAATTCTTGAGAGAATAGCCGAAAAGGACGACCCCGACGACGTAATTAAGGTTATGCCTCTTCGCTCAAAAAAAATACCCGCAGGGTGCAGAGAAAATGATGATACTCTCCGCAACGGGCAGACGCGTTTCCCCCGGAAAGCTTCCCTCGGACGTGGGCTGTGTTGTTATGAACGTGACCTCGGCGGCATTTATTTCACGCTATTTAAAATCGGGCAAGCCGCTTGTATCGCGTTCTCTTACGGTTGACGGTTCTGCCATAACCGCTCCGCAGAATGTGCGCGTTCCGATAGGCACCGAGATAGATTACATCATCAAGGCGTGCGGCGGCTTCCGCGAGCCCCCGGTTAAAATAATTACCGGCGGACCCATGATGGGTACCTCGATAGTTGATACGCACCACCCGATATTAAAATGCAATAACGCAATTCTTGCCTTCACCGATGACGATATGAGCCTTAAGACGGAAACGGCTTGTATACACTGCGGCAGATGCGCTAAGGCCTGCCCCATGTATCTTCAGCCGACGGTAATACATAAGTACGCGGTGCAAAAGGATGTAAAGAATCTTTTAAAGGCGGGCGCAATGGTTTGTATGGAGTGCGGTTCGTGCGCGTATACGTGCCCTGCCGGCAAACCGCTTGTTCAGTTTATGCGTGACGCAAAATCAATTGTAAGATCGGAGGCGCAGAAAAAATGAGTGAAGAAAATATAAAGCTTACCGTATCTCCTTCGCCTCACAAGCGTTCAGTCGATACAACAAGAAGCATAATGCTCGACGTAATTATCGCCCTTATGCCGGCACTTATAATGTCGGTGGTGCTGTTCGGATTCCGTTCGCTGCTCGTTACGGCGGTGAGCGTCCTCTCATGTGTTTTGTTTGAATACATAGCGCGCAAGGTTATGAAAAGAGATAATACCATAGGCGATTTAAGTGCTGTGGTAACCGGTATCCTTAGCTTTCAATTTGCCGTCCACAATGCCGATCTGGATGGTAATAATCGGCGACGCAGTTGCAATTATCGTCGCAAAGCAGTTCTTCGGCGGCATAGGTCAGAACTTTGTAAACCCTGCGCTTGCAGGCAGAATCGTGCTTATGACGTCGTTTGCAAATGCGATGTCCGACTATCCGGCTCCGTTTGCTTGGAGAAATGCCGCGGTTGACGCGGTCACGTCCGCAACGCCTCTTTCACAGATGACAAGCGTGTATAAAGCAGGCGATATAGACGCCGCGGTCAATGCCGCGGGGCTTCCCACGCTCACAAATATGTTCTTCGGCGTAAGGGAGGGCTGCCTCGGCGAAACGTGCGCCGTCGCGCTGCTGCTCGGATTTATCTATCTCTTAATACGTAAGGTAATATCTCCCGTAATTCCGCTCTGTTTTGTCGGAACAGTTGCCGTAATAATGCTGATAGCGGGCAAGGGCAGTCTTACCTTTACGGCATATCAGCTCTTGTCGGGCGGCCTTTTGCTCGGTGCTGTATTTATGGCTACCGATTACAGCACCTCTCCGATAAGCACAAAGGGAAAAATAATATTTGCCGTGGGATGCGGAATTGTAACGTCTCTCATTAGAATATTCGGAAATTTGCCCGAGGGCGTTTCATTCTCAATAATTCTTATGAATATTCTCGTTCCGCATATTGAGCATCTCACAGCTCCAAAGCCCTTCGGAACTCTCAAGGAGAAAAAAGAGGAAAAAGGAGGCGGCAGCGTGATGAAAAAGAAATTCACCGCAAAGGACATTTTGATTCCTACCGTTTCACTCTTTGTGATTTGCCTTGTGGTCACCGCTCTCCTGGCGGTCACAAATATGCTTACGGCCCCGCAGATACAGCTGTCAAAAGAGACAGAGGATAAAACAAAGGCAGAGGTCTTAGCCTCGGCAGACGAGTTTTCGGACGCTCTTACGGTGAGTGCCGACGGCAAGGACTATACCTACTATGAGGGAACTGCCTCCGGCGACACAATAGGTTATGTGTTCAAAACCTCGGCAAAGGGCTACGGCGGCGACATTGACCTTATGGTAGGCATTGATACGAGCGGAAAGGTTACGGGCGTGTCAATACTCTCGATAAGCGAGACGGCAGGTCTCGGTATGAATGCCAAAAACGAGAGCTTTATAAATCAGTACATAGGAAAATCCGGTACGATAGGCGTTTCCAAAAACGGCGCGTCAGATACCGAAATTCAAGCTCTTACGGGAGCTACGATAACATCAAAGGCGGTCACGTCGGCGGTTAATACGGCGCTCAGTCTTTATTCACAGATAGGAGGCGAGAAGGTTGGCTGAAAGAAAACGATATTTCAGGAGTTTTCCAAGGGACTTTTAAAGGAAAACCCGGTTTTAAGACTTGTTCTCGGAACGTGTCCCACACTCGCCACCACCACATCGCTTGAGAGTGCCATAGGTATGGGGCTTTCGGCTGCCATAGTTTTGGTTTGCTCAAACATAGTAATTTCTGCACTTCGCAAGGTAATTCCGTCAAAGGTAAGAATTCCCTGCTACATAGTTGTCATAGCCGGCTTTGTAACGATAGTGCAAATGCTTGTTAAGGCGTATTTGCCTAAGGCGCTTAATGATATGCTCGGCGTGTATTTGCCCCTTATAGTCGTTAACTGCATAATTCTCGGCAGAGCCGAGGCGTTCGCAGGCAAAAACAGCGTTATACGTTCGGCTGCCGACGGTCTCGGTATGGGCATAGGCTTTACCTGCGCGCTCATAATAATGGGCGGCGTCAGAGAGCTTCTCGGTGCAGGCAAGCTTTTGGGCTTCCAAGTGCTTCCCGAATCCATACCGCCTATGACGATATTTGTATTGGCTCCCGGCGGCTTCTTTGTGTTCGGTTTGGTTATGGCATGTGCAAACCGCCTTGCCGAAAAGAAGGGTAAGCCGAAGGCGGAACTCCATTCGTGCGGCAGCTGCCCCATGGCGGCTTCGTGCAGTCTTAAAGACAGCGGCGACAAGTGCGAAAACGAGAAAAAGGAGGCGGCTGAATAATGAAAATATATTTGTCCATAATTTTGACCGCTATTCTTACAAACAACTACATACTCTCTAAATTCCTCGGTATATGCCCGTTTCTCGGCGTATCCAAAAAACTAAATACAGCCGTCGGTATGAGCCTTGCGGTAATTTTCGTAATGGTCATCTCTTCGGCGGTTACTTACCCGTTAAATACATTTCTTGATAATCACGGGCTCGGCTATCTTCAGACGATAGTGTTCATTCTTGTAATAGCCGCTTTGGTTCAGCTTATTGAGATAACCTTGAAAAAATATATTCCGTCGCTTTATAAGGCGCTCGGCATATATCTTCCGCTTATAACAACAAACTGCGCCGTGCTCGGTGTTACCATACTCAATATAACCGAGGGCTACACCTTCCTTGAGGGTCTTGTAAACTCCTTCGGTTCGGGCGTAGGCTTCCTTGTAGCTATGGTAATGTTCGCCGGAGTAAGAGAAAAGCTTGAAACGGCGGATATACCGAAATTCTTGCAGGGCTTGCCCATAACGCTTGTTGCCGCAAGTCTTACTTCTCTTTCGTTCCTCGGCTTTTCCGGCCTTGTCGAAGGCATATTTGCATAAGGGGGGCTTTTAAATGAACACGATTTTATTGGCTGTTATCCTTGTTGCGGGCATAGGTCTTATATGCGGACTCGGTCTTGCCGTGGCGAGCATAGTTATGGCTGTTCCGAAGGATGAAACCGCCGAAAAAATAAGAGAATGTCTCCCCGGTGCAAACTGCGGCGCGTGCGGCTTTTCGGGCTGCGACGGTTATGCCGCGGCACTTTCGGAGGGCAAGACAAAAGAGACTAATCTCTGCGCTCCTGGCGGAGCCGACGCTGCCAAAGGTGTAGCTGCGGTGCTCGGCGTGGAGGCAGGCGACATAAAGCCGATGGCGGCGTTTGTTCACTGCAACGGCACCCACGAAAACAGTAAACTCAAGCTTAACTATGAGGGGCAGAGAAGCTGCAAAATGGCAAATCAGCTCTTCGGAGGACCCAAGGACTGCGTATACGGCTGCATAGGCTACGGCGATTGCGTAAACGTCTGCGAGTACGGCGCAATAAGCATTTGCGACGGTGTCGCGAGAGTTGATCCGCTTCTTTGCAGAGCTTGTAAAAAATGCATAAATACCTGCCCTAAGGGGCTTATCGAGCTTTTACCGCTGTACGAAAAAAAGGCTGCGGTAACCTGTAAAAATCACAACAAGGGCGCATTCACAAGAAAAGAATGCAAGGTCGGCTGCATAGGCTGTATGAAGTGCCAAAAGGTTTGCCCCGTAGGCGCGGTTACAGTTGAAAACAACACGGCGCACGTGGATTACGATAAGTGTGTCGGCTGCGGAAAGTGTGCCGCAGGCTGCCCGACAGGCGCAATACATATAGTTACGCTCGGAAAATCATAATCATCGGAAGGATATCTTAATGCAGGATTTTGAAACAGCTGCCGGTATAGTCCCGGAGGAAAGACAGTTAAAGTGGCAAAAAACCGAATTTTACGCTTTTTGTCATTTCGGAATGAATACGTTTACGGGTAAAGAATGGGGCGACGGTAAAACGCCGCCCGAGGTTTTTAATCCCACCGATTTTGACGCCGAACAATGGGCAATGTCGGTAAAGAGCGCCGGGATGAAGGCATTGATATTAACCTGCAAGCATCATGACGGTTTTTGCCTTTGGCCGTCCGAGTACACGGACTATTCCGTTAAGAACAGCCCGTTTAAAGACGGAAACGGCGACATTGTAAAGGAGGTCGCAGAGGCTTGCCGCAAGTATTCTCTCGGCTTCGGTGTGTATCTGTCCCCGTGGGACAGACACGAAAAAACATACGGCAGCGGAGCAGCATATAATACTTATTACAAAAACCAGCTCCGTGAGCTTCTTACAAACTACGGCGACATCTTTTGCGTGTGGCTTGACGGCGCGTGCGGCGAGGGCCCTAACGGTAAGGTTCAGAAATACGATTGGAACGGTTACTATGCTCTTGTCCGAGAGCTTCAGCCGAATGCGGTTATCTGCGTCAGCGGACCCGATGTTCGCTGGATAGGCAACGAAGCGGGCGTGTGCCGCTCATCCGAGTGGAGCGTCGTGCCGGCATGGCTTTCCAAAAATGACTATATCGCCGAAAGATCGCAAAAGGTTGACGACGAGAAGTTCCGTAAAAAGCACAACGAGATGACTCTTGACCTCGGTTCGCGCAAGGCGATAAAGGGCGAAACCGCTTTTATATGGTATCCCGCCGAAGTAGACGTCTCAATTCGTCCGGGCTGGTTTTACCACGAAAACGAGGACACAAAGGTCAAATCTTTAAAGAAACTCTATGATATTTATATAAAGTCGGTAGGAGGAAACGCCGCTTTGCTCCTCAATATTCCGCCCGATAAACGCGGTAAGATAGCAAAGACGGATGAGCTGACGCTCGACAGCTTCGGCAGACTTTTAAAACGCCGCTTTCCGAAAAATCTTGCTTCTGACGCTAAGGCGACCTCGTCAAGCGAAATTGACAGCGAGCATCTCGCCAAAAACATAATAGAGGACGACGACTCGCTTTATTGGCAGGCCGCGTCGGACGATGAAGAGCCGGAAATCGTAGTGGATTTCGGAAAACCCGTAAACTTCGATAAGCTTGTGCTTCAGGAAAATATTGCAACGGGTCAGCAGATAGAGTCGTTTAAGATTTACTACGAGAAAAACGGCAGATGGAAAAAACTTTGTAAAGGCACGGTTATAGGTTACAAGAAAATTTGTCTTTTAAGGCGTGTGAAAACCGCACGCAGAATAAAAATCGTGATAACCTCATACAGAGTAAAGGCTACACTGCTGAAAGCCGAGGCGTATCTTTCCGAATAGAATAGTGGCGTAAGGCCTCGGAGTTTAATTAAATAATCAAGCTTGTAAAACGGCACTGTCTGTGCCGTTTTATTTTATGCTTTGCGCCTTCGACAGCGAAAAACAGCTTTGCAAAGCAGCTTTCAAAAATGAGCCCGCGGCAATGAATAATCCGCAAAATACTGTGGATTTTAAAGATTATGATTTGACATATTCGATACTGTGAGTTATAATATGTTCGCACTTGAAGGGGTATTTAAGTGCTGAAAAAACAATCAATCAAATAATATAAAAACTCAAGGAGTGACTTTCAATGCCATTGGTAACAACGACAGAAATGTTCAAAAAGGCTTATGAGGGCGGCTATGCAATAGGCGCTTTCAACGTCAACAATATGGAGATTATCCAGGGTATCACAAGAGCTTGCAAAAAGCATAATGCGCCCGTAATTCTTCAGGTTTCCGCAGGCGCAAGAAAATATGCTTCTCACAATTATCTTGTAGCTATGGTTAAGGCTGCCGCAGAGGAGACCGGTCTTCCGATAGCCCTTCACCTTGATCACGGTCCCGATTTTGAGACCTGCAAGGCTTGCATAGACGGCGGATTTACTTCGGTTATGATAGACGGTTCCTCTCTTCCCTATGAAGAGAATATCGCTCTTACAAAGATGGTAGTTGAATATGCTCATGCTCACGGCGTAGTTGTTGAGGGCGAGCTTGGTACTCTTGCCGGTATCGAGGACGCGGTTAACGTAAGCGCAGAGGACGCTTCCTTCACAAAGCCCGAGCAGGTGCTTGATTTCGTTACGAGAACAGGCGTTGATTCGCTTGCAATTGCTATCGGTACAAGCCACGGCGCATATAAGTTTAAGCCCGGTCAGAAGCCGCAGCTCCGCTTTGACATTCTTGAAGAAGTCGGCAAAAAGCTTCCCGGTTTCCCGATTGTTCTCCACGGCGCAAGCTCTGTAAATCAGGATCACATCAAGATGATCAATGAGTACGGCGGACAGATGCCCGATGCTATCGGTATCCCCGAGGATATGCTTCGTGAGGCTGCTAAAATGGCTGTCTGCAAAATAAACGTAGACTCCGATATCCGTATAGCTATGACGGCTGCTATCCGTAAGCACTTTATTGAGAAACCCGGCGATTTTGATCCCCGTAAGTATCTTGCTCCGGCAAGAGACCTTATCGAAGAGGTTGTTTCTCATAAAATCGAGACTGTTCTCGGCTGCGCAGACAAAGCGTAATTTAAGAAAAATTGAGAGCCGCCGTTTGGCGGCTCTTTTTTTGTCCGATTTTTCCTTTTTACGACATTTTTAATGCTGTAAAAGTAATATCAAATTTTAATGTCTATGTTGCACAAAAGAAAAAATATTTTTTGTGCAAAGAGCGGTTTTAGTTATAAACTATCACAATATATAGTTGTTGAAACTGAAAAATACTCAAAAAATTCATAGATATTGTGTTTTGCTCTTGCAAAAAGAACCTGCGTGTAGTAATATATATTTATAACGCGACAAAAACATATGACTGCGCGAAAAAATTAATTGTATATAAATCAATCATAAAAGGGGCAGAAGTAATGAAAATCATCAAGAGGAACGGCGCCGAGGAGACATTTGACCGTCAAAAGATAAAGGACGCCATAGCTAAGGCGAATAACGAGACAGACGGCACGCCTGAACTTACCGACAGGCAGATAGATTATATTTCTCTTGTTATAGAGGATCACTGTAACGAAATGAATCGCGCACTCTCCGTGGAAGAGATACAGGAGCTTGTCGAAACCCACATCATTTTGCAGGGTGCTCCCGAGACCGCCAAGAGATATATCCGCTATCGCTTCACCAGAAACCTTGCCCGTGCCTCAAATACCACCGACAACCAGATATTGTCTCTTATCGAGTGCAATAACGAAGAGGTTAAGCAGGAAAACTCCAATAAGAACCCTACCGTAAACTCGGTTCAGCGTGACTATATGGCAGGCGAAGTCAGCAAGGATTTAACCAAGAGAATTCTTCTTCCCGAGGATATAGTAAAGGCTCACGAGGAAGGCCTTATTCACTTCCACGACGCCGACTATTTCGCTCAGCATATGCACAATTGCGACCTTGTAAATTTGGAGGATATGCTCCAAAACGGTACCGTTATTTCGGGTACCATGATAGAGAAGCCTCACTCGTTTTCTACTGCTTGCAATATAGCTACGCAGATAATAGCACAGGTTGCTTCAAATCAGTACGGCGGTCAGTCGATTTCACTTGCACATTTGGCTCCGTTCGTTCAGATTTCGCGCGAAAAAATAACACGTCAGGTGAGAGCCGAGATGGAAGAATTCGGCATTGATGCAGACGACGAGCAGGTTAAGAGCCTTGTCGAAAAGCGCGTCCGCGACGAGATCAAGCGAGGCGTTCAGACTATACAGTATCAGGTCGTAACTCTTCTCACCACAAACGGTCAGGCACCGTTTGTAACCGTCTTTATGTATCTCAACGAGGCTAAAAACGAGCAGGAGAAAAAGGACCTTGCAATAATAATCGAAGAGGTTTTAAAGCAGCGTATAAAGGGCACCAAAAATGAGGTGGGCGTATGGGTCACTCCCGCATTCCCTAAGCTTATTTACGTGCTTGAAGAGGACAATATAACCGAGGATTCGAGATTTTGGTATCTCACAAAGCTTGCCGCCGAGTGTACGGCAAAGAGAATGGTTCCCGATTATATTTCGGAAAAAATTATGTTGAAGCTTAAGATCGATAAGAACGGCAACGGTAACTGCTATACCTGCATGGGCTGCCGCAGCTTCTTAACTCCGTACGTCGATGAAAACGGCAAGCCGAAATATTACGGCAGATTCAATCAGGGTGTTGTAACCATAAATCTCGTAGATGTCGCCTGCACAGCCGCACGTGACGGCAACAAGAGCGAAGAAAAATTCTGGCAGGTTCTCGATGAAAGACTCGAGCTTTGCCATAGAGCTCTTCAGTGCCGCCATGAAAGACTTGAGGGCACACTCTCCGACGCAGCCCCCATACTCTGGCAGTACGGTGCGCTTGCAAGGCTCAAAAAGGGTGAGCCTATCGATAAGCTTCTTCACGGCGGTTATTCCACGCTCTCGCTCGGCTATGCCGGACTTTGGGAGTGCGTTTATGAGATAAAAGGCAAAAAATTAACCGAAAAAGAGGGCGAGGAGTTTGGTCTGCGCGTAATGCAAAGGCTTAACGACGCCTGCGCCGAGTGGAAGGCTGCCGAGAATATAGACTATTCTATTTACGGTACACCGCTTGAGTCCACAACGTATAAATTCGCAAAATGTCTTCAGAACCGTTTCGGTATCATAAAGGGCGTTACAGACAGAAATTACATCACAAACTCCTATCATATCCACGTCACTGAAAAGATAGACGCATTCAGCAAACTTGAGCTTGAATCCAAATTCCAAAAGCTCTCGCCGGGCGGTGCCATTTCGTACGTTGAGGTGCCCAATATGCAGCAGAACATCCCTGCGGTACTTGAGGTAATGAAGTTTATCTACAACAATATTATGTACGCCGAGCTTAATACAAAGTCGGATTATTGCCAGGTGTGCGGCTATGACGGAGAAATACAGATAGTCGAGGAGGACGGCAAGCTTGTGTTGGCGCTGCCCCAACTGCGGCAATGAGGATCAGTCTAAGATGAACGTTGCAAGACGTACCTGCGGCTATATCGGTTCTCAGTTCTGGAATCAGGGCAGAACTCAGGAAATAAAGAAAGAGTGCTTCATCTGTAATGAATTACGGTGCTATTAAAAAATGTGACATCGCAAACGGAGTGGGCGTGCGCACGGTGCTTTTTGTATCGGGCTGCACACACCACTGCAAGGGCTGCTTCCAACCCGAAACGTGGAACTTCGATTACGGCGAAAGGTACACAAATGAGACCGAGGATGAAATAATCGAGTCTTTAAGGCCGGACTATGTAGACGGCATAACTCTTCTCGGAGGAGAGCCGTTTGAGCCGGAAAATCAGCGTGAACTCGTAAAGCTGCTTCGGCGTATAAAAAAAGAACTGCCGCAAAAGACCGTGTGGAGCTTTTCAGGGTTCACCTATGAAGAGTTGACGGGCGACAGCCGCGCCGTGTGCGAGGTTACAAATGAGATGCTGTCTATGCTCGATGTGCTTGTTGACGGCGAATTCGTAGAGGCTAAAAGAAATATTTCATTGAGATTTCGCGGAAGTGAAAATCAGAGACTTATTGATATGAACAAAACGCGAAAAGAGGGCAAAATAGTCCTGTGGGACAAATAAAAGCTACGGGTGTGAAGGTTTCCTTTGCATCCGTTTTGTCTTTTCGGTATATCTGAAACAGTATGCGCCGCGCTTGTTATATTCGGCACGTTGTGTTATAATCATTGTTGTACTTTATGTGTAAGGTCACTATCACCCAAGGAGATGCAAAATATTATGGAATATGTATTTTCGGACAGAATTTCGGCTCTTCAGCCGTCCGCAATCCGTGAAATATTAAAGGCTACGGCAGACCCTGCGATAATTCCGTTTGCCGCAGGCAATCCCGATGTCGCGGCGTTCCCCGTAGACGACGTAAGACGTATCAGCGCAAAAATTTTTGAGAACGAGCCTATAACGGCTCTTCAGTACGGCGTTACCGAGGGCTATGAGCCGCTCAGAAAAACCGTTGCCGATTATATGAAGAAAAAGAACAATATAGGAAGAGACTTCGATAAGCTTATCATAACCTCGGGAGCAACTCAGGTTATGGATTTGGCAACGAAATCACTCTGTAATTTCGGCGATATAATCGTATGTGAAAATCCGTCGTTTATCGGCTCGCTTAACTGCTTCCGCTCTTACGGCTGCAAGCTTAAGGGCGTTCCGGTTGAAGAGGACGGTATGGATATGAACGCTCTTGAAAAGGTTCTTAAAGAGAATAAGAACGTGCGTTTTATTTACACCATACCCAATTTCCAAAATCCGTCCGGCAGAACTATGTCGCTCGAAAAAAGAAACCTTGTATGAACTTGCCAAAAAATACGGCGTGTTAATTTTAGAGGACAACCCATACGGTGATTTGCGTGTGTCGGGTGAAAATGTACCTACCGTCAAGAGCATGGATGAGGACGGTATCGTAATATATGCCGGCTCCTTCTCAAAGGTGTTGGCACCGGGTATCCGCGTTGCTTACGTAATAGCTCCGGAGCCGATTGTCGCAAAGATGACAGTCTGCAAGCAGGGGCAGGATGTTCACACGGCAATGTTTAATCAGATGCTTGTATACGAGTGGATGAGCACTACCGATTTTGAAGCGCATATAGGCAAAATCCGCGATATTTACCGCCGTAAGATGACCCTTATGTGTGACCTTATAGATGAAAAGCTCGGCGACCTTGTATCGTATGTACGCCCCGAGGGCGGAATGTTCGTCTGGTGCGAGCTTCCCGAAAAAATCGATATGCTTGACTTTGTAAAGCGAGCCATTAAGGAAGGTGGCTGTTGTTCCCGGTACTGCATTTATGGTGGAGGACGGCGACACCACTAATTGCTTCCGTATGAATTACACCACACCCTCAGATGAAAATATCGTACTCGGTATGGAAAGACTCGAAAAGGTTAAAAAAGATGTCTGTTGATTTAGCTGATATAAATATTGTAAAATCTGTTCTCGCACGGCACGGCTTTGCGTTTTCCAAATCTCTCGGGCAAAACTTTTTAATCGACAGCAGCGTTTGTCCGCGTATGGCAGACGCCGCGGCAACGGACAAGTCTTGCGGAGTGCTTGAAGTTGGACCCGGCATAGGGGTGCTGACGAGCGAGCTTTCAAAGCGCGCTGAAAAGGTCGTTTCGGTAGAGCTTGACAAGCGGCTCTTGCCGGTGCTTCACGAAACGCTTTGTGACTGCCATAATGTGGAAATAGTAAACGACGATATTTTAAAGCTTGATTTAAAAAAGCTTATATCCGAGAAGTTTGCCGATTGCAGCGAAGTGACGGTGTGCGCAAATTTGCCGTATTATATCACTTCACCCGTAATTATGAAGCTGCTGTCTGAGCAGCTGCCGCTTAAAAAAATAGTGGTTATGGTTCAAAAAGAGGCGGCAGACAGATTCTGTGCCGAAGTCGGCGGTAAAAATTCCGGTGCGGTAACGGTAGGCGTGAATTATTATGCCGATGCAAGGCTCCTGTTTCCCGTCCCGAGAGAGAGCTTTATACCGAGTCCAAAGGTTGACAGCGCGGTGATTGAATTGACGCTTCTTGACGGCAAAAGGGTGACTCCTAAGAGCGAAAAAGTATTTTTCAATACGGTCAAGGCGGCATTTTCAATGCGTCGCAAAACAGCTGTAAACGGCTTGTCGGGCGGACTTTGCATATCAAAGGAGGCAGCGGCGGCGGCAATAGAGCGTGCAGGGCTGTCGCCTACGGTGAGAGCGGAAAAGCTCTCAATGGAGGAGCTTTCACGGCTCTCGGATGAAATAGGAAAGGAGCTAAAATGATGTATAGCTATAAAACCAAGGGAACCTGCTCAAGGCAAATAGATGTGGAGCTTGACGGAGATGTTATCAAGGATGTTAAGTTCTACGGCGGATGTAACGGAAATCTTCAGGGGATTTCGGCGATAGTGCGCGGTAAATCCGTGGAGGAGGTCGAAAAGGCTTTCTCTGGAATCAAGTGTGGGTTTAAAAACACATCTTGTCCCGACCAGCTTGTCTGCGCTCTGAAGGAAGCCAAGGCTCACGAAGGCAAATAAGCCTCTGAAAAGCCGCAATATATTATAATAAAAAGGCGTCATCAAAATTTTGATGACGCCTTTACGTTTATGCTGCTGCGATTTTATTTTTTCTTTTTCTTAGCTTTTTTGCCTGCGGAAGCGGCTGTTTTTGCGGCTGCCTTTTTTTCTGCCGGCTTTTTTTCGGCTTTTTTTTCAGGGGCTTTCGCCTCTGCAACTTTTTTCTCTGTGATTTGTTCAGCTGCCTCTTTTTTTACCTTTGCAGGCTCGCCTGCCTGGTATGTCTCGCCATTGAATGCGGATTTTGTATGCCAAATGTTATCGGCATATTCGTGTATTGCCCTGTCTGCTGAGAAGATACCTGCACCGGAGATGTTCATAAGCGACATCTGCTGCCACTTTTTCTTATCCGCCCAAACGGAAACGGCGTACTGCTGCATACGTCTGTAATCGGCAAAATCTGCAAGAACCATATACGGGTCGTTGTTGATGATGTTGGCAATTTCGGGGAAACGCTTTCCTGCAATATCATTTTTCGCGATGAAGTCAATGACGTTATGCAGCTCTTGATTGTTGTTGTAGTAATTCATCGGGTTGTAGCCGCGGCGCTTGAGCTCGTTTACCTCCGGAGTTTTCATGCCGAAAATAAAGATGTTGTCGCTGCCTACGGCGTCATGGATTTCAATGTTTGCACCGTCCATTGTGCCGAGGGTTATGGCGCCGTTGAGCATAAGCTTCATATTGCCCGTACCGCTCGCCTCTGTGCCGGCAAGAGAAATCTGCTCCCGAAATGTCGGCGGCCGGCATAAGCTTTTCGGCCATTGTTACGTTATAATCCTCAATGTAAACAACCTTGAGTCTGCCGTTTACGTCGGGGTCGTTGTTTATCATTTCGCCGAGAGCATATATAAAGCTGATTATTTTCTTCGCCATATAGTAGCCTGCGGCTGCCTTTGCGCCAAAGATGTAAGTGTGCGGAGTGTAATCAATACTCGGATTTGCCTTAATCATAAGGTAATCGGCAAGAATATTGAGCGCGTTGAGATGCTGACGCTTGTACTCGTGAAGTCTCTTTACCTGCACGTCAAAAATTGAGGTCGGATCAAGCTCTATGCCGGTATTTTTCTTAACGAGTGCGGCAAAATGCTCCTTGTTGTGCGTCTTGATTTCACGCAGCTTTTCGAGAACCTTTTCATCGTCCTTGAATTCACGGAGCTTTAAAAGCTCATTTGCGTCATACACAAAGCCGCCGCCGATAAGCTCGGTGAGAAGTGCGGTAAGCTCGGGGTTAGATTGGCAGAGCCAACGTCTGTGGGCAATACCGTTTGTGACATTTTTGAATTTGTCGGGCGTGAGAACGTAGAAATCGTGGAATACGGTTTCCTTAAGAATTTCGCTGTGGAGCGCCGAAACGCCGTTTACGCTGTGCGAAGATGCAACACAGAGATTAGCCATTCGTATAACGCCGTTTGAAACAACAGCCATTCTCTCAACCTGATCGGCATTGTTTGTTGCCTGCCATACAAAGGAGCGCAGACGATTGTCTATCTCTTTTGTTATCTGATAAATTCTCGGAAGCAGGCGGCTGTAAATATCCTCCGGCCAGCATTCGAGAGCCTCTTTCATAACGGTGTGGTTGGTGTAAGCTACGGATTTTGTGACTATCTTCCATGCATCGTCCCAGCCGTAGCCGCATTCGTCGAGGAGTATTCTCATAAGTTCGGGTATTGCGAGCGTCGGGTGCGTGTCGTTTATGTGGATGGCAACCTTTTCGGGGAAGTTATCCATTGTGCCGAATACGCGCAGATGTCTGTGAACTATATCCTGAATTGACGCCGATACAAGAAAATACTGCTGACGAAGACGAAGACTCTTGCCCTCGGGGTGGTTGTCGGCAGGGTAGAGAACCTTTGAAATGACTTCGGCCATGGCGTTTTGCTCCATAGCACGCATATAGTCGCCTTGATTAAAGAGTGTCATATCAAGAGCCGGTGCTTTAGCGGCCCAAAGGCGAAGCACGGAAATTCCCTTTCCGTCTTTACCCGCAACATACATATCATACGGAACCGCCTGTACGGGTTTGTAATTCTCAACGTCTACATGGTGGAAACCGCCGTCCCACGATTCGTTTACGTTGCCCTCAAAACGAACCTCAAGTGCGCTCTCTTCGTGGGGGACAAGCCATACTTCGCCGCCCGGAAGCCAAAAGTCCGGAAGCTCGGTCTGCCAGCCGTCAACAAGCTTCTGCTTGAAAATTCCGCATTCATAAAGTATGGAATATCCTCTTGCAGGGTATCCGTCGGTTGCGAGCGCGTCAAGATAGCAGGCGGCAAGTCTGCCGAGGCCGCCGTTGCCGAGTCCTGCGTCCGGTTCGCACTCATAAAGATTTTCAAGCTTAACTCCGTAGTCGGCGAGAACACTCGCGAAAACGTCTGTGAGATTTAAATTGTAAAGATTGTTTTTAAGAGAACGTCCCATGAGGAATTCCATACAGAGATAGTAAACCTTTTTCGTTCCCGCCTTTGCGGCCTTTTCCGAAAATTCGGTTCTGCCCTGACTCATCATGTCGCGGACGATAAGAGCAATAGCTTTATAGTATTGCTCGTCGGTAGCCTCCTCGGGAGAGACTCCCATAAAGTGAGAAAGTTTTGCTTCGACGAGCTCTTTTGCTTTCTTCTTGGAAAGTGAATAATTCATACAAAACCTCCAAATATATTGAGAAAAAATGCGTTTTTTAAACTTCTCTTTGTCTATACTATACTAATATTAAGCAAATTTCAACAGTAATAAGATAAGTAGCGATTATTTCAGCGATATAGACAAAAAATCACAGATAACCCTTATTTTTAAGGATTTCTCCCGCCTTTATATAGCCCTCGTTGTAAAGATGATTTAATTCTCGTATATTTCTTGTGAATGCGGTGACGGAATATCCGTCATCCGGAGCTATAATCGTGACCTTACCCTCTTTTGATAATTCAAGTGCTTTTTTGATTTCGTTATTATATGTTTCGTGGCGTATATTCAGCTTTTTGATAACGGCGGGATATTTTTTCAATACCTTTGTGTATGCGCTCTTGAACATTTCGGGCTTTTTGACGAAATCTATCGGCTTTGTCAGTATGAGAAATACGTGGTCGCAGCCGTCAGCAAGTGCCTTTTCAACGGGGATCGGGTCGGAAACCCCACCGTCGAAGTAGTCGGTGCCGTCTATGCTTACGGGCTTGCAAACGCCGGGTATCGCGCTCGAGGCCTTTAACGGCTCATAGAAGTCCTGACGGAAATCGTCCTTTGTAAAGTAATGCGGCTCTCCCGTTTCGCCGTTGGTGGCAACAGCCTTGTAGATTTGATTTGACTGCGAAAGAGTTTTGTAATCCAATGGGTCCTCACCGTCGGAATCGGATAGCACGGAATAGACATAGTCGAGGTCAAAAAACGAATGCTTTGTTACAAAATTGAATGCGCTCATATATTCGGGACGCAGCGAGTATTTGGTGTAGTATCTGTAATTTCTGCCGCGCTGCCTTGATACATAGGACGCTAAATTGGCACTCCCGGCGGATACGCCCAGACAGTAGTCAAAGGTTATATCGTTATCCAACAGAAAATCGGTGACGCCGCAGCCGAAAACGCCGCGCATACCTCCGCCTACATCAACTATTCCTATCATAATTCATTCCTCCGATTAAAAACGTTAACAGCGCTGCATCATTCCGCGTTGCGCACAGTAAATATTAAATCACATTACGGCGAAAAAATCAAAGAATACAGCGAAATTCGACGTTTTTGAGAGCGTTGTCGTTCGCCCCATTTTGTACTGTTCGGTGAGCTTGAATTCACTCGAATGCTGCAAAATGAATTTTACGAAAAATATTTAGTCAAATTATATAAAAAACGTAAAAATCAAAAACAGTGTTCTTGCAATCTGCTTTTTCTGTGTAATTGTTGAAAAACAAGGGCTAATTCACTTGAAAAAAATTAAATCCGATATAAAATATTTCCCATATTTATATCAAAGTGAAAGTCGCTGACGCAAAACTTTCATTTTGCAATATGCAATAAATTAAAACCGGAGATGTTTTTATGCTCAAAAAAGAAGGCGAAGTGCGTATACCGTCCGGCTGTGCCATCGCGGCGATAATCGACAGAACGGGCGAACGCTTTGACGGCACGGATATAATAGACTGCATTGCGCTGATGCATGACCGCTCAAACGGTCTCGGCGGCGGCTTTGCGGCTTACGGGATTTATCCCGACTATGAGGATTTGTTTGCTTTCCATATTTTCTATGACGACAATGATGCACGAATTAAAACCGAGGAGTTTTTATTCAGACACTTTGACATAGAGAATTTTGAGCAGATACCTACGCGCAAGGTAAAGTCAATACACCACGCGCCGCTTATATGGCGTTATTTCGGAGCCGTACCGGCCAGTAAAATCAAAAAGAACGACTTTGACGAGGACGAGTACACGGCTCGCTGTGTTATCAAAATAAATAACGAGATAGACGGTGCGTTCGTTTTTTCAAGCGGAAAAAATATGGGCGCGTTTAAAGCCGTCGGCTACCCCGAAGATGTCGGCGAATATTATATGCTTGAAAACTACAAGGCTCACACGTGGACCGCTCACGGCAGATTTCCCACGAACACTCCCGGCTGGTGGGGCGGTGCGCACCCGTTTACGCTGCTTGATTGGTCAATAGTCCATAACGGCGAGATTTCAAGCTATGACGCAAATCGACGTTACGTTGAGCAATTCGGTTATCGCTGTAATTTACAGACCGATACCGAGGTTATAACCTATCTTTTTGATTTGCTTGTAAGGCGTCAGGGCTTAAGACTTGATACGGCGGCGCAGATATTGGCGGCACCCGAATGGGACGTTATAGACCGTATGCCCGAGGAAAAGCAGAAGGTATACACCGTTCTCAGGACTGCGTATTCAAGCGCGCTGATAAACGGTCCGTTCTCGATATTGGTAGGCTCAAAGCACGGCTTGCTCGCTCTTAACGACAGGCTAAAACTGCGCTCGCTTATCACTGCGGAAAAGGGTAACAAAACATATTTTGCGTCAGAGGAATCGGCTATACGCATAATTTGCCCCGATCCCGAAAAATAGCCGCGGTTGACGGCGGCACTCCGATATTTATTCCGTTTGCAAGGGAGGGCGACAGATAATGGATTTTACCGTTCCCGAATTTGATATAGAGAGAAACCGCGACCGCTGTACGCTTTGCGGTGCATGCGTCAAGGAATGCTCATACAAGGTGCATTTTTTCTCGAAGGATAAAAAAGCCGTTTTGGCTGATGAGAGAAAGTGTGTGGCGTGCCATCGCTGTGCCGTGATTTGCCCGTCGCACGCGATAAAAATCGTAAAATACGATATGGCGTATCGCGACCACGCTAACTGGACTCCGACAGCGCAGAAAGAAATTATAAAGCAGGCGACTACCGGCGGCGTTTTGCTCTCGGGTATGTCAAACAATAAGCCGTATCCGATTTATTGGGATAAAATGCTTTTAAACGCGAGTCAGGTAACAAACCCGTCCATAGACCCCTTGAGAGAGCCTATGGAGATAAGAACCTTCCTCGGCAGAAAGCCCGACAAGATAGAGTTCACCGAGGATGGCAGGCTCAAGACGGTTATGCCGCCGCAGGTAAAGCTCGAAACCCCGATTATGTTTTCGGCAATGTCCTTCGGCTCGATTTCGTTCAATGCTCAAAAAACGCTCGCTATGGCAGCCAAAGAGCTCGGAACGATTTTTAATACCGGTGAGGGCGGACTTCACCCGGGTCTTACAGATTTTACCGATTATGCCGCAGTACAGGTTGCATCGGGCAGATTCGGCGTTCACAAGCAGTATTTAAATAACTGTCGGTTTATCGAAATCAAGATAGGGCAGGGCGCAAAGCCCGGCATAGGCGGACATCTTCCGGGCGAAAAGGTTACCGTGGAGGTAAGCAATGCGCGTATGATACCGTCCGGTTCGGATGCCATATCTCCCGCTCCGCACCACGATATATATTCGATAGAGGATTTGCGCCAGCTTATCTGGTCTTTAAAGGAGGCCACCCAGTATAAAAAACCCGTTGCGGTGAAAATAGCCGCCGTACACAACTGCTCGGCGATAGTTTCAGGCGTTGCGCGCGCAGGTGCCGATATAATAGTTATGGACGGTTTCCGCGGCGGAACCGGAGCGGCGCCCACAAGGATAAGGGATAATGTCGGTATACCGATAGAACTCGCCTTGGCGGCGGTAGACCAAAGGCTCAGGGATGAGAGCATAAGAAATTCGGTTTCGCTTGTCGTATCGGGCTCTTTCAGAAATTCTGCTGATGTTGTCAAGGCCATAGCCCTCGGAGCGGACGCGGTATATGTCGCAACCGCACCTTTGATTGCCATGGGCTGCCATATGTGCCAGCAATGCCACACCGGCAAGTGTAATTGGGGTATCGCAACTCAGCGGCCCGAGCTTACGAAAAGACTTGACCCGGACGAAATGACTCCGCGCGTGGTAAATCTCGTGAATGCGTGGAATCACGAGATAAGAGATGCTCGGCGGCATGGGGCTTAACTCGATAGATTCTTTAAGGGGCAACAGACTTATGCTGCGAGGTATCGGCCTTAATGACAAAGAACTTGAAATACTCGGAATTCGCCATGCGGGCGAATAAGCAAATCAGAAATTAACCGGAGGTGTCCGAAATGATAATAACAGCCGGAAAACGCAGCTTTCAGGAATTAAATAATGAGATACGCGGAATGCTTTTAAGTGAAGATATGATACGTGTCGAGGACGTAAACGGCCAAAGGTATATAGGCGCAGCACTCGATAAGGGCAAAACCATTGAAATACACGGAACGCCCGGCAACGATATGGGCGCGTATTTAAACGGCGGCAATATCGAGGTGTACGGAAACGGTCAGGAGGCTGTCGGCAATACCATGGGCGGCGGCTCAGTTACAATACATGGTCATGTCGGCGATACTCTCGGCTACGCTATGCGCGACGGCGATATTTTTGTCGAAAAACGCGCGGGCTCAAGAGCGGGAATTCATATGAAAGAGTTTCACGAGCTTTTGCCTGTGGTGGTCATAGGCGGCGTCGCAGGTGCATTCCTCGGCGAATATATGGCCGGCGGAATACTCATAGTCCTCGGACTCGACAATTCGGAAAAGCTGCCGATTGTCGGACCGCATTGTGCCACCGGTATGCACGGCGGCAGAATATTCATACGCGGTGAGGTGCCGCAGGAGAATATATCGGAGCATATAACCGCCGTAAAAGAGCTTGACGGCCGCGATACGGAAGAGCTTCAAAGACATGTGCGCGCTTACTGTGAAAAGTTCGGCAAGAGCTTTGATGAAATTATGTCCGTGCCGTTCACAAAGCTTGTTCCCACTACATCGCGTCCGTATGCAAATCTCTACACACCCAACTGATAAAACCTATGTAAAATTCATATCTGCGCCGCACAACGCTCAGCTTTGCGCGGTGCTTTTTTTGTCCGCTTGACATTACGGCTGAGTCGTGCTAATATAATATGTAATTAGTAGTAACTGATTACCGTAAATAGCCGGAAAACGTAAGTCGGTATTTACGGTTTTTTTATGTAAAGGAATGAGTAATTTGAAAACGGACGTATTGATCATCGGCGCAGGCCCCTCGGGTATTTTTACCGCTCTTGAGATGCTGAAAAACGGTTCAAAGAAAAAAATAATGATCGTTGAAAAAGGCTTGCCCGTGGAAAAGAGGCATTGTCCCAAAGCCAAGACGGGTAAATGCGTAAACTGTAAGCCCGACTGCAATATCACTACGGGCTTTTCCGGTGCGGGTGCATTCTCAGACGGCAAGCTTTCGCTCAGCTGCGAGGTCGGCGGAAATTTGCCGGACCTTATCGGGCATGAGTTCGCTCAGCAGATGATAGAGTATACGGACGGAATATATCTTTCGTTCGGTGCCGATAAAAAGGTCGAGGGCGTAGGTCACGACGAAAAAATCAAGGCGATAAGACTGCGTGCGATACAGGCAGGTTTGAAGCTTGTGGATTGTCCCATACGTCATCTCGGCACAGAAATGGCACAGGAGCTTTACGGGAAAATCGAAAAGCATCTTACCGACAACGGCGTTGAGATTATCTTTAAAACGGAATGCGTGGATTTGATTGTCGAGGACGGCAGAGCAAAAGGCGCGGTATTCCTTCCGTGCGGTAAGCCGGAGAGCGAAAAATTTTCCGTTTCCGCCGACAACGTAGTCATAGCAACGGGCAGAAAGGGTGCCGACTGGCTTGAGGATATGTGCAAAAAGCATAATATCGAGCATCTTCCCGGAACCGTTGACATCGGCGTCAGAGTCGAGGTCAGAAACGAGGTAATGGAGGACGTAAATGAGGCTCTGTATGAGTCAAAGCTTATAGGCTATCCCGAACCGTTCACAAATAAGGTGCGTACATTCTGCCAAAATCCCGGCGGCTTTGTCAGCCAAGAGAATTACGACAACAACTCGCTTGCCGTGGTAAACGGGCACAGCTACAAAAATACAAAGAGCGACAATACGAACCTCGCTATTCTTTGCAGCCACAATTTCCGTCCGCCGTTTGATGAGCCTATACCGTATGCAAAGAAAGTCGGCGAACTTGTGAATATGCTTGCCGACGGTCACATCCTCGTTCAGAGATACGGTGATATTTTGGCAGGTAAGCGCACATGGCAGGAGGATTTGGCGCGCAGTAACGTTCGTCCGACCCTTCCGGACGCGGTGGCAGGCGACCTTACAGCCGCAATGCCGTACAGAACTCTTATGAATATAATCAAATTCATAGAGGCTGTCGATAAGGTGGTACCCGGCTTTGCAAGCGAGGAAACGCTGCTTTACGGCCCCGAAATCAAGTTCTATTCCAATAAGGTTAAAATGGATGAGAAGTTCAATACGAATATTGAGGGGCTTCATTGCCTCGGCGATTCAAGCGGTTGGACTCGCGGCCTTATGATGGCAAGCGTTATGGGCGTGCTTATGGGCAGAGAGCTTATATAAAAATTTAAAAGCATTAAAAAAGGCTGTAAAAACGAGAGTCTTTACAGCCTTTACTTTTTGAAGTCTTATTTGCTTTCTCTGTAATCGAGAGCGGCGCCTATAAGTCCGCTGAAAAGGGGATGCGGTTTTGTCGGACGCGATTTAAATTCGGGATGTGCCTGGCTTGCGACAAACCACGGGTGATCCTTGAGCTCTACCATTTCAACAATATGCTTGTCGGGGGAGAGTCCGCATATGTGCATACCGTTTTTCTCAAGCAGGTCTCTGTAATCGTTGTTTACCTCGTAACGGTGACGGTGACGCTCGGAAATGAGCTGCTTGCCGTATGCTTTGTATGCTTTTGAGCCCTCGTCAAGCATACACGGGTATGCGCCGAGTCTCATGGTGCCGCCCATATCGGTTACGTTGTGCTGGTCGGGCATAAGATAAATTACGGGGTTTTCCGTATCGGGATCAATTTCCGTTGTGTTTGCATCCTTGAGACCGAGTACGTTTCTCGCGAATTCGATAATTGCTATCTGAAGTCCGAGGCAAATGCCGAGATACGGAACCTTGTTTTCGCGCGCATATTTTGCTGCGGCGATCTTTCCCTCTATTCCGCGTGTGCCGAAACCGCCGGGGACAAGTATGCCGTCGGCATTTTTAAGACGTTCCGCAACATTTTCTTCGGTTATTGATTCGGAATCGACCCAATCGATGTTGACGTGCGCGTCGTGGTCGAGTCCGCCGTGCTTTAATGCCTCGTTTACGCTGAGGTATGAGTCGTGAAGCTCAACATATTTGCCGACGAGCGCAATGTTGACCTCCTTTGACAAATGCGAATTTTTGTCTATCATATTCATCCAATCGGTGTGGTCGGGCTCTTTGCAGTCAAGCTTTAAGGTGTTTACAACTATTTTGTCAAGTCCCTCTTTTTCAAGTGCAAGCGGAATTTCATAAAGAGTGGGGAGATCGATATTTTCTATTACGTTTTCACATGGAACATTGCAGAAGAGAGCGATCTTTTCCTTTATGTCGCGGTCTATGTGATGCTCAGTGCGGAGGACTATAACATTCGGCCTTATGCCGATGCCGAGCAGTTCTTTTACCGAGTGCTGCGTGGGCTTTGTTTTAAGCTCCATTGATGCCCCGAGGAAGGGTACCAACGTCACGTGAATAAACATACATCTGCCGGCTCTTTCCTGAGCGAACTGACGTATGGCCTCAAGGAACGGAAGACTTTCGATATCGCCTACGGTACCTCCGATTTCCACCATAACTATGTCGGTATTTTCTGTTTCGTTAAGAGCGATTCTTCTCTTGATTTCGTTTGTTATGTGAGGAATTATCTGAACGGTTTGCCCACCGTAAACGCCCTTGCGCTCATTTGAAAGCACGTTAAAATAAACGCTGCCGGATGTGCATGAGCTGTTTTTTGTGAGGCTTTCGTCAATAAATCTCTCATAATGTCCGAGGTCAAGATCCGTTTCCGCTCCGTCATCCGTTACAAATACCTCGCCGTGTTGTATGGGATTCATTGTGCCGGGGTCAACATTGAGATACGGGTCAAGCTTCATTACGGTGACTTTAAGACCTCTGTCCTTTAAAAGTCTGCCGAGAGAAGCCGCGGTAATTCCCTTGCCGAGACCGGAAACAACGCCGCCTGTTACGAAAATATACTTTGCTGCCATAAAATTTCTCTCCTTATGAGAGCGGTTTCCCGCGTGATTTAGTATATATAAAGACTGTGCTGCGGTATGCCGTGCGTCCTGCCCGGTGCAGCACCGTGTTTTATCTGTTGAAAAGATTTCTCGTCTCGCGCTCGGGCTCACATGTGACGTTTATGCCGAGCTTTGAGAGTGTGTCGGAGTCTACCGAAGAGAGTATTACGGTAGAGTGGACCTCACATCCGCGAAGATATTGTAAAGCGTCCATAGCTTTTCGTGCATTTTCGTCGGTTGCAGCGGAAATCGAAAGCGCCAAAAGCACCTCGTTCGTATGAAGCCTCGGATTTTTACTGCCGAAATGCTCTGTTTTAAGGTGCTGTATGGGACTTATGACGGATGGCGAGATGAGCTTTACCGAATCATCTATACCGGCTATTGTTTTCAATGCGTTTAAAAGCATTGCCGAGGTTGCGCCGAGAAGAGATGAGGTTTTGCCGGTTACAATCTGCCCGTCGGGAAGCAATGCCGCCGTTGCCGGAGCGTTGGTCTTTTTGCTTACTTCTATTGCAGGCTCTACGCATTTTCTGTCCGAAACCGAGACCTCAAGCTGCTTCATCAAAAGGTCGAGCTTGAAAATTTCGCCCGAAACCTTTTCGCCGTTTTTCTCTCTTACGAGGGCTTTGTAATAACGTCTTATAACCTCTTGCTTTGCGGCGTCGCATACAACCTTGTCGTCGGTTATACAAAAGCCTGCCATATTAACGCCCATATCGGTGGGTGAGCGGTAGGGCGAGCTTCCGTAAATACGCTCGAAAATAGTGTTGAGCACCGGGAATACCTCTATGTCGCGGTTGTAATTTACGGTTGTTTTCCCGTACGCTTCAAGATGAAACGGGTCTATCATGTTAACGTCGTTGAGGTCGGTCGTTGCCGCCTCGTATGCGAGGTTGACGGGGTGCTTTAACGGGAGATTCCAAATGGGAAAAGTCTCGAATTTTGCGTATCCCGCCTTAACGCCGTGCTTGTTCTCATGATATAGCTGAGACAGGCAAACAGCCATTTTTCCGCTGCCCGGACCCGGCGCCGTTACCACGACGAGCGATTTTTCGGTCTTGATAAAATCATTTTTACCGTAGCCGTCATCGCTGACTATGAGTTTTACGTCGGTAGGGTAGTTGTCAATGGCATAGTGACGATAAACGTCAATGCCGAGTGAGTTCAGCTTTTCTGAAAAAGCCTTTGCAAGCGGCTGAGAGTTGTACTGCGTTAAAACCACGCTTCTGACAACAAGCCCGAAGGACGAGTATATGTCGATAAGTCTCAGCACGTCGAGGTCGTAGGTTATACCTATATCACCGCGCACCTTGCTTTTTTCGATGTCGTTTGCGTTTATTGCGATTATCATTTCCGCTTCGTCTTTAAGCTCTATGAGCATTTTCATTTTGCTGTCCGGCAAAAATCCCGGCAGCACGCGCGAAGCGTGATAATCGTCAAAAATTTTTCCGCCGAATTCAAGATAGAGCTTACCTCCGAATTCATCGATGCGGCTTCTGATTTGCTCCGATTGGAGACTCAGATACTTGTCGTTGTCAAATCCTTTTTTCACTTTTTTCTCCTGTAAACGGCTGCGGATCAGCCTTTTTTTGTTTTTCGCCTGCGGCGTTATTCAAACATAAAAAAACACACCTCAAACGGTCGGTATCACAACCGTCTTAAGTGTGACACAAATTATTATAATGTAGTTTTTTGAAAAATGCAATATCACACGGCAAAAAAACGACAAAAACCGATAAGTTTTTGTTGCGGATTATAATAAGTGCCGTTACACAATAAGTCTTCGCGGCTTGTTTTTTTTGTCGCCTCATAGTATAATATAAAACTGTATAAAAAGTGCAAACTATAATAAAGGTGGTATTCCGTTTATGGATAAAAACGAAAGACCAAAAATGACGGCACTCCGGTTGAAAAAGAAACGCAAAAGCCTAATGCGGGCAATGACAAAAAAGCTCCGACAAAGGGTAAAACCGTTTTCACCGTAATAGTTGCGGTGCTTGCGCTCTTGATGCTCGGCGGCGCACTGTACCTTAAATCAACTGCTGACGGCTCTTCTCAGGGCTCGGCAAAGAGCGAAGAAAAGGCCGAGCTCTCCGCAATAACGCTATCTCAAAAGGAAATTCAAATACCGTATATGAAAACGGATATTTCTTCCGTCGTTTATACCGTGGACACCGCCGGAACCGTTCAGTTCTATGAGTTCAAGGGCAAGAGTTATGACCCGATAGACCCAACCGGCACCATGGACGTTACGGTTTCTCTCAGCGGTCAGCAGATACCTGCAAAAATCTATTATGTTGAACGCGACGGTGTTTTGACCGGCTACGGCGTGTACACGGCGCAGAGTGCGCAGACTCCAGTGTATATTTACGATTTCGTTATGTTCAGGGTGGCAAATCTTCCGTCGGCTTACGCTGCGGACGGGAAGTGCTTGCTCCTTCTTCATACAGACGCTCAAAAGGTGTATACCGACAATGTTGTCTGGGAGGAAGCGTATATTCTCAATCGTAACGACGGCACCTCAACGAGATTTCTCAATGAGAACAACCGTACCGTAAACATAAACGGAGCGGTTCGTCCGGACTTCTGTATGATAACCGATACGGAGCTTAAATCTACTACCTCCGTAATACCGTTCTTCTCGTGCAGAAACTACGAGGAGCAGGAGGACGGCAGCACTCCGAAGGATATTTACATCAAAAACGGCAACAATAAAGATGTTGACGCGGTAACAGACGTGCTCGATACATATGCGAAGCCCACGTCGGACGGCGGCTTTGTGTATATTAAAGAAACCGACAACGGTTTTAATACTATGAAGTATCTTAACGGTCAGTCGAGTGTAATAAATATGTTCTACGGAACATACGGCAGCTCTTATGTCAGAAGCGGCGATTGGATTCTTTCGAAAGAGGACGGCAGACTGTTTAATACCGAGGATAACACGGTTATAGAGACGGTAGGCTATAAAATGAATCCGCTTCTTTTCACCGTAAGTCCCGACGGAAAATACGTTGTAATGCTCGGTACGGTGACAAATGCCATGGATTACCGTATGTATGTGTTCAATACCGAGACAAAGGGCTATAAGGTGTATACCGAGAGTAATTATGCCGCTCATTACAATCTCAGATTTTCTTCAAATGATACAGTTACCTTCTATACGATTGACGCAAACGGTGCTTATATAAATGTCGTTGCCGATGTATCAAAGGTGAAATAAGCGAGGATTTTATGAAACTTAACTTCGGCACAGTGCTTTTTGACTTCGACGGAACTCTTTTTGACTCGTCGGAGGGAATATTCAAAAGTCTTAAATATGCTTTTCGGGCGGATAATAAACCGGAGCCGACGGACGAGGAACTTCGCCGTTTTATAGGACCGCCTATATATGACAGCTTTAAGAGCTTTTATTCCTACGACGATGAAAAAATAGATTTTATGGTGGAAAAGTACCGCGAGAGATACCGCGAAAAGGGTCTTTGGGAATCAAGGGCTTACGACGGTATACCTGAGCTTTTGAAAAAGCTGCGAGACTGCGGCGTGAAAACAGCCACCGCGTCGTCAAAGCCGGAGCAATTTATAATAAGCATTCTGAAGAAAAACAACCTATACGATTATTTCGACTATGTAGGAGGCGTCACTTTTGATGAAATACGCTCCGATAAGACGCAGATAATCGAAAATGCTGAAGAAGCTCGGCTCATCCAAAAACGACGCCGTTATGGTCGGCGACAGAAAATTTGACATCGACGGCGCAAAGGGAGCAGGCATACCGTGCATAGCGGTGCTTTACGGCTTCGGCAGTCTTGAGGAATTTCGTGAGCACAAAGCGGATTATATTGTTTCGACTCCCGCTGAAATCGAAAAGCTGATTATTTCCGAATAAAAACAAAAAATTTCAGTCGACGCGCGTCCTTTACGACTGCAACGGGGCGCGCCGCTTTATTCTTTATTATGGATATGCAGTCGGAAAGGCGGTAAAAATATGTCTTCACCGTTAGCTGACAGGCTACGCCCCGAAAAATCGAAGATATGGTCGGCCAAAAGCACCTTTTGGCAGAGGGTATGCCGCTTCGCAATATCTTGAATTCGGGTACGCTTCCGAATCTGATATTTTACGGGCCGTCGGGCACAGGCAAAACGACGCTTGCCAAAATTATAGCAAAAACCACAAACCGCAAGCTGCATAAGCTCAACGGAACAAATGCGTCAACTGCGGATATTAAAGAAATAGTTTCGGAGCTTGACACCCTCGCGGCACCTAACGGGATATTGCTTTACCTTGACGAGATACAGTATTTCAATAAAAAACAGCAGCAATCGCTTTTGCAGTACATAGAAAACGGGGCTATAACTCTTATAGCTTCAACAACCGAAAATCCTTATTTTTATATATACAGCGCGGTTCTCAGCCGTTCAACGGTATTTGAATTTAAATCGGTTACAGCCGAGGATATGCTTCCGGCGATTGACCGCGGGTATAAATTTCTTGAGAACGAAAGCGGAACTTTGATAGAGGTTCCGCAAGAGGTTAAGGAGCATATAGCATACGCCGCAGGCGGCGATGTGCGCAAGGCTCTGAATTTTGTGGAGCTTTCGGTGCTGTCCGTAGCACCGAAGGACGGCAAACGGGTAATAACGCCGGAGAGCGTAATGTCGCTCACACAAAAAAACACGTTCAGATATGACAAAAAGGGCGACGAAAACTATGACGTTATGTCCGCGTTCCAAAAATCCATGCGCGGCAGCGACCCCAATGCCGCACTTCACTATCTTGCGAGGCTTCTTGAGGCAGGCGACCTCCCTTCGGCTACAAGGCGGCTTATGGTGTGCGCCTGCGAGGACGTGGGGCTTGCCTATCCGATGATAATTCCCATAGTAAAAGCAGCCGTGGATGCCGCCCTGCAGGTGGGACTGCCCGAGGCGCGCATACCTCTTGCCGACGCGGTGGTGCTCGTTTGCACCGCCCCGAAATCAAATTCGGCATACAAGGGAATAAATGCTGCAATGGAGGACGTGCAAAACGGAAATTACGGAAGAATTCCGCGAACTCTTCAGAATAAGCATTTTGACGGGGAGGATAATCCCAATAAGGGGCAGTTCTATAAATACCCGCATGACTATAAAAATCACTATGTAAGTCAGCAATATTTGCCGGACGACATCAAAAGCAGGAAATATTACGTATTCGGCGATAATAAGATAGAACAGGCGGCTAAAGCGTACTGGGATCTTGTTAAAGGCAAAACATAAAAAATTCTGCCGGGTGTCTGTTATTATGTTAAACTCTCCTTACTTGTAAGGGAGCAGTCAGCGCTTTTGTGCGCGGCAAGTCAACATACTGACCTTTTAGGTCCGGCTTACCTTAAAAGACAAGACTTACGTATGGCAAACGCCGTACGCAGGTCTTTTTTTGTTTACAAACGGAGGTTGTGTTATGGGTTTTTCCGAGCTTTGCTCATTGCCGTCGGGCTTTCGATGGATGCGTTTGCAGTAGCTGTTTGCAAGGGAATGAAAATGCGGCGACTTGATATCGGCAAAACAGCCGTTATTGCGCTTTTTTTCGGCGGATTTCAGGCATTGATGCCGCTAATTGGTTGGGCACTCGGTAAGCAGTTTGAGCGCTACATAACGAGTATTGACCATTGGATTGCTTTTTTTCTGCTGTTGTTTATCGGCGGAAAAATGATAATAGAATCGTTTAAAAAGGATAAAGACTCTGATGAAAAGCCCGAATACGAAGAAGCTCGACCTTAAGGAGCTGACTCTTATGGCGGTGGCAACGAGTATCGATGCACTCGCCGTCGGCGTTACTTTTGCTTTTTTGCAGGTGAATATCCTGACATCGATAACCGTAATAGGAAGTGTAACATTTATACTCTCCGCTCTCGGCGTGGGCGTAGGACACAAATTCGGAGCGAAGTATAAAAACAAAGCGGAGCTTTGCGGCGGAATAATACTCGTTTTAATCGGCATAAAGATTTTGCTTGAACATCTCAAAGTGTTAAGCTTTTAATTGTTTTATAAAAAAAGCGGCAAGACGATTTTTTCGCCTTGTCGCTTTTTATCTGTAATTTTTAAGCATCTGTTATTTGTCACGGAGCAGCTTTTTTACGGCGTTAAAGGTTTCGTCGCTTATAACGTGCTCGATTTTGCAGGCGTCATTTGTTGCCGTTTCGGCGGAAACGCCTATCGACTCAAAAAATTGCGACAGCACCACATGGCGCTCATATGTTTTGTGTGCAACTTTTTTACCCTCATCGGTCAAAAACAAATAGCCGTTTTTATCGGTGTAGAGGTATCCGCCTTGCTTTAAAAGGCCAACGGCACGGCTTACGCTGGGCTTTGAGAAACCCATTTTCTCACATACATCTATCGAACGGACGCTGTCGCTGTTTTTTGACAGCAAATATATTGTTTCGAGATACATCTCGCCGGATTCCTGCAAATGCATTTATATTCATTCCTTTAAAAGTTTGAACAGCCTATCTTTTTAAAAGCTTTAACGGTACAAACAAATTTATAAAATATTTTAGCATAAATATATAATTTTTTCAAGTGACGCCGCGTTTAATCGCAAAAAGAGCGGAGCAACTCAATTTCTGCCTTGTAGCCGTCAAGGTCGTTCGGTGTTTCAAGATAAAACGGCAGGTGATTAAGAACGGGATGAGTGACTATTCTTTTCATGGCGTCAAGCCCAATATAGCCTTTACCTATGCATTCGTGTCTATCCTTATGACTGCCGAGCGGATTTTTACTGTCATTTATATGTATGGCTCGAAGCTTTTCAAGACCTATTATTCTGTCAAAATCCGTAAGCACCTCATCAAGAGAGTTTACAATATCGTAGCCGGCGTCAAAAACGTGGCACGTGTCAAGGCACACGCCGACTTTTTCACTCAATTCGATACGGTCGAGTATTTCTCGAAGCTCATCAAAGCTTTTGCCGACCTCTGTGCCCTTTCCTGCCATGGTTTCCAAAAGCACGGTGGTAGTCTGCCCCTTTGTCAATATCCTGTTAAGCTGACACGATATCAGCTCAATACCGTTTTCAACTCCGAGCCCTGTATGGCTGCCGGGGTGAAAATTGTACATCTGATTCGGAGTGAATTCCATTCTCCTAAGGTCGTCGGCCATTGTATCAAGCGCAAATTGCCTCGTGTCTTCGTTTGCGGAGCACGGGTTCAGGGTGTAAGGAGCGTGTGCCAAAATACAGGGAAAACGATTTTCCTCCATAAGCTCAAGAAGTTTTTTTGCGTCCTCCGGGTCTATTTCCTTTGCTTTGCTTCCGCGCGGATTGCGCGTGAAAAACTGAAACGTGTCAGCACCTATTTTCAAAGCGGTTTCACCCATTTTGTAAAAGCCTCCCGATGATGAGAGGTGACAGCCTATATGGAGCATAGCTTTGCACCGTCCTTAATCTTTGTTGAATTTAATTTTATCATAAATTGCCATACGACAGCAAGAGCAACACGAAGTGCGGCGGTGAAAGCCGCAATTTAGCCGTTCAATGTTCTCCGAAACGGTCAAAATCTTTGATTTGGTTTTTGTTTCGTGAGGTTATTTTAACATAAAATTCTGTACTGTAACAATATAAAAAGTCGAGCAGCCAAGACTTTGCCTTTACCGCTCGACTTTGCTTTTCGGTTCGCTTCTTGCCCGCTTATACAAGCACATACATATATACAGCGAGAAAGTGAAGAACAGAGCCTATTATTATAAAGAAATGAAAAACCGTGTGAAAATAGCGCTTTTTGCTGCCTATGCCGTAGAGAATGACGCCGAGTGTATATGCTATACCGCCTGAAATCAGGAGTATAACTCCTGTTCTGCTGAAAACCTCCCACAGGGTTTTTATCGAGATTATTATCAGCCAGCCGAGTGCGAGATACATGACAACGTCTATTCCCTTTGTTTTTTCAAAAATCGTAAGAGTAAGCGGTATCATTGTCGCCACAACGACCCATGCAACAGCAAAAATCACCCAGCCGAGAACAGGCTTTACCGGCTTAATTACGAGCAGCGCAAACGGCGTTATTGTGCCGGCAATCATCGGATATATCATCGAGTGATCTATCATTCTCATTACCTTTTTGCCGTTGTTAGGGCGCAATGCGTGGTAAACCGAAGAGCACGAATACATAGCTATCATGGTGATGCCGTATATAAAGCTCAAAAGCAGATAATCCCATCTGCGAAGAATTATTGATTTTATGCAGCACATCAAAAGTGCCACTACCGACAGTCCGCCGCCTACCATGTGTGATATTGAATTGAGCCAGTCCTCTTTTCTTGTGTAATCGGCAAGCTTGACCTTATCGAGATATGCCATATTTTTTCCTCCTTTAGCTCTCGTTCGTTTGTGTCTCCATTTTAGCTTATGAATCATTAACTTCAAGACATTCTGCTTTGCAAAACGAAAAAAGCGGAAAATATAGGTTGCGGAGCGGTAGCAAAAGCCGCAACTTAAAGTTGCGGCTTCAGTTTATCAACAAAATCCGATATTTTGTCGGTGTCGAGCGAAAATGTCTTGTAAATATCCTTTTCACGTTCGGCCTTTAAAATCATGTTTGCGGCAAATCGGTCTGTTCCGCGCAGCTTTTTGAAGTCAAGCTCGCCGCCTATTGCGGTGACGGCAACGGCTTCACTTAAAAGCTGAGAGGGGATATTGCGCTTAAAATAACCGTCGCCGTTTTCGGGGAAAATGCAGGTTAAAAAATATGCGCATTTTCTCTCGGAAAGCGGCTTTATGAACCGAAAGAGCAGCTTTGTTATCAGCTTGTCAACCGTTCCCATGCGTATGTCGCTGCCGATTATGACAAAATTATATTTAGACAGGTCAAAGCTGTCCTCTGCGATGTTAAAAATATCGCATCCGCCGAGCTTTTCGGCAATCAACCCGGCAACCTTTTTTGCGGAGCCGTATTTGCTCGCGTATATAATGCATACAGACATTTTCTACCTCTTAAACAGAATGTAAAGTCATTATTTCAGTTCGGAAGAAATTTTGTCCTTTTCCTTAACGGCATCATACATACAGAAAAGAGTGGTGACGGCGGAAAAAATCAAAGCCGACCATTTGAACATTTTTTTTATAAATTCCATTTGATATTTGCGCCTTTCCGACTGTCCGCCGCGGCGGCAGTCTGCCATTGCTTGTTGTCACGTCTTGATTTTTTGCTTTTTATATACTATATATAATATATCCGGCGTATATAAAAAGTCAAATATATTTTTCCGTTTCCGTGAATCGCGAGGAGAGAAGCTTCTTTCGCAGGTGGGACGGAACAATTAACAAAAACCGCAAAATTCACGACTTGCCGGATACTGTCGCCGCAAATTGAATAAAAACTATTGACTTAAAGCCCACAGTGTGATATAGTAACTGTACCTCTGAAAGAGGGTTCTTTTTTTGTGCCCGCTTTTTTCGAGGTAGGCTAACATAAGCGGCCGTGAGCCGCCAATAACGGAGGTGCCGAAATAAATGAGAGTCAAAATCACATTAGCTTGCACTGAATGCAAACAGCGCAACTACAACACGATGAAGAACAAGAAAAATTCACCCGACAGGTTGGAGATGAATAAGTATTGCCCCTTCTGCAAGAAGCATACTCTCCACAGGGAAACTAAGTAAGCGGAGGTAAAAATATGGCTGACGAAAACAAAAAAGTTTCTGCCGAAAATACCAAACCCGCAAAGCAAGTGAAAGACAAAAAGGCTGAAGCCTGCAAAAACCGCAAAAGTAAAGGACAAGAAGCCTAACGTATTCGTACGTATGGGCAGGAGTATAAAGAAGTTCTTTAAGGAACTTCGCGGCGAGTCCAAAAAGGTCGTATGGCCCGACAGAAAAACCGTACTCAAGTCCTCGCTTGTAGTTATAGTTTCGGTTGTTATTATCGGAGTCGTTATATGGCTTATTGACACCGGACTTTCCGAACTCGTTAAGCTTCTTATAAATCTCGCTTCCAAATCAGGCGGCGGAGCAGGGGCTGCGACGGCTGGTGCGATTACAGCAAACTTTTTCAGCTTATAACGGAGGTAGCATATGGCAGATATCTCCAAATGGTATGTAGTTCATACCTATTCGGGTTATGAAAACAAGGTTGCGTCAAACATTGAAACAGTTGTCGAGAACCGTAAAATTCATGACCAGATTCTTGAAGTAAAGGTTCCCACGGAAACCGTTACCGAAATACGTGACGACGGAACCAAAAAAGAAGTAGAACGCAAAATATTCCCGGGCTATGTGCTTGTTAAGGTCGCCGTCTATGAGGACGAGGACTCCGACGAGCTTCAGATGAACGACGACACCTGGTACGTAATACGCAATACGCGCGGCGTTACCGGCTTCGTAGGTCCTGAGGGAAAACCCGTTCCGCTCACCGACGATGAGATTTATGCTCTCGGCGTTGAGAAGAAGGTAGTTGAGGTCAACTACAAGAAGGGCGATATGGTTTCCATAATCGACGGCGCGTTCGAAGGCGTTATCGGTGTTGTTGACAATGTCGATACCGACAACAATTCTGTCAGAGTCGTTATTTCAATGCTCGGCAGAGAGACCCCGGTCGATCTTGAACTCGACCAGGTTGAAGCAATAAACAATTAAAACAGGTAATCAGCGGTATATCCGCTTTTTATGGCGTATCTTAAGGGTGCGCTGTGGGAGGGGTGAGTCGAGCGCTCATTCCGCCACTACCACGAATTTTGGAGGTGCAAACAATGGCTCAAAAGGTAATAGGCTTTATTAAGCTTCAGATCCCGGCCGGAAAAGCAACGCCGGCTCCGCCTGTTGGTCCGGCACTCGGTCAGCACGGTGTAAACATTATGGCGTTCACAAAGGAATTTAACGAACGCACAAAGAACGACGCAGGTCTTATAATCCCCGTCGTTATCACGGTCTATGCAGACCATTCATTCACATTCGTAACTAAGACTCCGCCCGCGGCAGTCCTTATCAAAAAGGCTTGCGGCATTGAGAGCGGTTCGGGTGTTCCGAATAAGACTAAGGTCGCATCGATAACAAAAGATCAGGTAAGAAAAATCGCTGAGCAGAAGATGCCCGATTTAAACGCAGCTACCGTTGAAACAGCTATGAGCATGATCGCCGGTACAGCTCGTTCTATGGGCATAACTGTCGTAGATTGATCTCCCCCGTGGGAGGAAAGATCCGATAACCACTTAATGGGAGGAAAATTAGATTATGAAACACGGTAAGAAATACGTCGAAAGCGCTAAGCTTATCGACAGAACAAAGCTTTATGACGCTCCGGAAGCACTTGAACTTTCAGTTAAGACAGCTACCGCGAAGTTTGATGAAACAATAGAAGCACACATTCGCCTCGGCGTTGACTCTCGTCATGCCGACCAGCAGGTAAGAGGCGCTGTCGTTCTTCCGAACGGAACCGGCAAAAAGGTAAGAGTTGCCGTTTTCGCTAAGGGCGACGCCGCTAAGGCTGCACAGGCTGCCGGTGCTGAGTTCGTCGGTGACGCCGACCTCGTTGCAGAGGTTCAGGGCGGTATGATGGACTTCGACGTCTGCATAGCTTCACCCGATATGATGGGTCTTGTAGGCCGCTTAGGTAAGGTTCTTGGTCCTCGCGGACTTATGCCGTCGCCCAAGGCCGGTACAGTAACACCCGACGTTGCAAAGGCTGTTACCGAGGCTAAGGCAGGTAAAATCGAGTACAGACTCGATAAAAACAACATCATCCATTGTCCCATCGGCAAGGCTTCGTTCGGCAAAGATAAGCTCTGTGAGAACTTCAACACTCTTATGGATGCTATTGTTAAGGCTAAGCCGGCCGCAATGAAGGGTCAGTATATTAAGTCCTGCGTTGTTGCTACAACAATGGGCCCCGGCGTTAAAATCAACGCCAACAAGTTCGGTACCGCAGTAGTTGCCGAATAATCAAAATACTTGACAGAGCCGCGGCTCTGTGTTAGTATAATATTCGCTTGCCGAAGACAGCGGGTGCAAAATGCGTAAAACCCAAGCGGTTGCCTGCCGAGGAAGATCAGCTTTTTAAAAGTTTACGGTCTTTTTCGTCTTTGTGCGGAAAAGACCTTTTCTTTATTCTCATAGCGCAAGCGTCAATAATCTTTAGGAGGTGAATTCGTTTGCCAAGTGAGAAAGTTCTCGAAGTCAAAAAACAGCAGGTAGCTGCTCTCAAGGAGAGAATACAGAATTCCTGCGCAGGTGTAATCGTTAATTACGAGGGTATCAGCGTTGCCGACGACACCAAGCTCCGTAAAGAGCTTCGTGAGGCGGGTGTTGAGTACACCGTTATTAAGAATACACTTATCCGTTTGGCTCTTGACGGTACAGGTCTTGAGGGTATGGACAGCGTACTTGAGGGTACCAGCGCAATCGCAACCAGTAAGGAAGATTACGTTGCAGCTGCAAGAATTCTCGGTAAATACGAGGAGCAAATCAAGACATTTAAGATGAAGAGCGGCTTCATTGATAAGGATGTTATCGGTGAGGAAAAACTCAGCGAGCTCTCAAAGCTTCCTTCAAGAGAAGTTTTGCTTGCTACTGTTCTCAGCGCATTCAACGCGCCTATCGCAGCCTTTGCTCGTGCTGTTCAGGCTATTGTTGATAAGAGCGGTGAAGCTCCGGCAGAAGAAGCTGCCGAGGAGGCTCCCGCAGCAGAGACCGCTGCTCCCGCAGAAGCAGAAGCACCGGCTGCTGAATAATTTTAAAATTTATTACTATAATTTATCGGAGGTTAATTACCATGGCATCAGAGAAAGTTACTGCTATGATCGAAGAGCTCAAAGCTCTTTCAGTTCTTGAGCTTTCAGAGCTCGTTAAAGCCGTTGAAGAAGAATTCGGCGTATCGGCAGCTGCAGCAGTTGCAGTTGCAGCACCTGCAGCAGGCGGAGCAGCCGCTGCTGAGGAGAAGACAGAGTTTGACGTTGTTCTTGCTGACGTAGGCGCAAACAAGATCAAGGTTATCAAGGTTGTTCGTGAGCTCACCGGTCTCGGACTCGGCGAAGCTAAGGCTCTTGTTGACGGTGCTCCCAAGGCTGTTAAGGAAGGCATCTCTAAGGACGAGGCTGAGGCAGCTAAGGCTAAGCTCGAAGAAGTCGGCGCTAAGGTTGAACTCAAGTAATTTTAATTACGTCCACAAGGAAGCACTCATTTTGAGTGCTTCTTTTTTTGTGCCCGAAAGTATTAAGACCTCGTAAACGCGGCATTTTCTATAGTTATGCACGTTAATTAAACATTTTTGCACTTTTTCTTGACACGGCAAAAAATAAATGCTAAAAAAATATGAGATATTTTGTTATGTAAATGCAAAATCGGATTGTTATATATAATAGGTGAAAATATGATAGCGATGTATATGTCATTCATAGACAGTGAGGATGACAGAGAAAAATTTGAAATAATATATCACGAATACAGAAAAAGAATGGTTTCGGTTGCTTATTCGATTCTTCATAACAATGAAGACGCTGAGGATGCAGTGCATGAGACGTTTATCAGAATTGCTAAAAATATGAAAGCCATTGATGACCCGAGGTCTAAAAAGACATCGGCGTATGTTATTACGGCAGCCAAAAATAATGCAATAAATCTTTTTAATAAAAATAAACGAGCGTGCGAGCATGTTTTTACAGGCGATATCGGCAATCTGACGGATGAACGTTTCTTTGAAAAAATGAGCCTTACAGAAAGCTACAAGGAAATTGTAACCGCTGTTGAGTTGCTCAATGAAACATACAGAGACGTTATGTATTATCATTTCGTCTGTGATATGAAGATAAAGGATATTGCCGATTTATTGGGGGAGAAGCCCTCTGCCGTTCAGCAAAAACTGATAAGAGGCAAGAAAAAATTGCTTGAAATATTAGACGATGATTTGAGGGATTAAATTGGATAATGTCAAGAAATTATTTGTGCAGGCGCTGATTGAAGCCGAAAACAAAGAAATCTCAAAGCTTAAAGGCGAGGATGAAATAGAATGGGAGTTTTCGGAAAAATTTGAAAACTCAATGAATAAGCTGATAAGAAAAAATATTCACATTCGGCTGTCAACACGCAGAACCGTCAGAAGAGGCTTGCTTGCCGCAATTATAGCTTTAATTGCGGTGTTTTCCGGTCTTATGAGCGTTTCGGCTACAAGAGAGCCGATTGTTAATTTTGTTAAGAGAGTGTTTTCTGATCACAATGAAATGACAATGTCGAGGAATTCGGTCTTGCCCGTTGACAGAATCGAAACGGAATATACGTTATATGATTTACCCGAAGAGTATGAGCTTACAACATATGAAAAAGATGAGATAGGGGTTTTTTCAAGGTGGAAAAGCTCTGTTGATAACTCAGAAATAGTATTTTCACAGGATATTTTGCTTGTAAATATGTCTATCGACAACGAGCATAATTACCGAGAGACAGTTGTAAACGGTTATACAGCTTATTTAAATCAATATGAATTTAATACCTCCTTAACATGGACTGACGGTACATATTTGTTTACTTTGAATGTACCGAACAGCCTTAATATTGATATTACAGACTTAGCAAAAAATATAATCGAAAAAAATTGAATGTTTTTGTAACATAAACCTCCTTTTGGATTGTTGTATATTATGAAGGGCAATAATTATTAGAAAGGAGGTGCTGTTATGAAAAAATTAATTGCTATTTGCCTTTGTCTTATCGTGCTTTGTTCCATGCCGTTTTCGGTATACGCAAGCAGTATTAAGCCGTATTACAATAATTTTGATAGGGTCAACACTGTATTTACAATATCCGGCTCAGGTGTAGCAACTGTGAAAAATTCTTACACCGGAATTACGGGAACCACAAAAAGCGCAAAAATTGTGACAAAAGTGCAAAAAAAGGTTGGTGTTATTTGGGTGACTGTTGATAACGGCAGTTGGACAGATAATTCCGAAACCAATGACTTTGCTAAAAGTCATTTTGTTCAGTTATCCGGAAAAGGATCTTATCGTGCACATACTGTGTTCACGTTTTCCGGCAGCGGCGGAAGTGATGATAAAATCACTAAAAATGTTGAAAAGGCGTATAGTTGATTGACCTTCGGGAAATTTCTCACACACTTATGTAAAACACGTTCTATAAGTGCACCTTTATTAAATGCAGGAGGGTGTGTCAGTTGAAACTAGGAGGATTATTATGAAAAAGAAGATGAGAAAACAAATTTGTTTGTTATTGACCTTTATTATGGTAGTAACCGCATGTACATTTAATACATATGCTACCGAAGACAGTCAAAGCCAATACAAAGAATCTCATGACCAAATTAACTATAAACACTCTGAACTTCGCATTATTGACAATGATTTATGTGCGGTAGCCAATCAAGATAACTTTATCGAGAAATACTTAGGAAATAAGGAGTGCGATAAAACCAATAGAATATTAAAAGATTACGAAGGAGTTTCGGAGAAACTTACGGAGTTACTTTTAAACAATGATGAAATATGTGCAATAGCTTATACAGAAGCACCAATTGCCATATATAATGACCATACAGAACGAATTGAAAAAGAAAAAGCAAAATCTCTGTTGGCTATCATATTGTCGGGCTTATTTCCCGTAGCTTCGGCAGTAACAACAAAAGATGGCGATATTGAATATCAAGGGGAAGGCAACTTTGCTTTGATTACCATAATTTCAAAGCAAGACAACGGTTCGTACAATACTATAACAATGGCTTCTTGGGAAAAAGGGTCGTTTATCGGTGGTAAAAAATATCCGGCATCAGGAAATGATTATATACTCCAAGCAATTCCGTCATCATTTACCAGACAGTCGCATGACTTTTATTGCTTATATAATCAGAGCTCAGATTCTGAATTAGTTAACGCATACGAAGGCACAAACGGCAAAGAATATTTTGTAACAGACGGCGATAATACCTATATCAAGATAGCTGTAAAAGATGACCCGTTTGGTATGGCAAGGCTCTCATTAGCGATATTGACAGCTAATAATATTCCAAATTCGTATTCGGGAAGCAGAACGATTAACAGCTATTATGTTCACACATGGAAGAGTATGTCAATATCCGTAAGGGTATCTGTTGATACGGAAGAAAAAGCAACATTGATAATTACTCCGTCAATAAATGAAAAGTCATGGCAAGTGTATTCATATGTAACATTTGAATTCTAACAAACGTATTAGAAAGGAAAGATTTTTGTGCGAGGGAAAAAATGGATTATCATAGCTGTGGTATTAATTGTTGTTTTGCTGTCGGGATATGTGATATGTTGCTATTCGCAATCCGATTCACTCACGGATGCTTTGGCGCTTTACGGCGGTAAGGAAAAGTTTGAGATGGTCGATACTTTAAGGGCAGGCAATATTACTTACAACGTATTTTTAAAAAATGACGATACCGATGATATGTGTGATGTTTTGGTCTATCGCACACAAAAATGTTTTGGTATCAATATGAAAAATCGCTACTGCTACTATTCCAATTACGCCTGCCCCAAGAACGATGTGGGCCTTTTCTACATACTGTACAAGGACAAAGGTAGTACGGAAAAGGCGGCTGTTTACGTATATTCGCTCAATACCGCCGAGATATCGAAAATCAACTGCAAATTCATGTATAATGGTATGGACAGGAGCGAAATTTATAATACGAACCCCGAACAGCCCTTTGTCAAACGCTTCGATTATTCAAATGAAATACCGAAATTGTATTCGGTAATCGGGTATGCATCGGACGGCAGACAGGTGTATTCGGAGAATTTCAATGAGCTTCCGCAGAAATAAAAAATTCTTGACTTCTCTTTTCTCAACTGTTATAATTATAACTCGCTGAAAATATTGTGTTTTCGGCTCCTTCCCGTAAATAAATATTTCTGTTTGCGGGCTTATGTCCATAAGGAGGTGCAAAAGAATGTCAAAATACGAAGCAGTTGTTGTTTTTTCAGTTAAAAACGGCGATGACGTATCAGCTCTTGTTGAAAAATTCAAGGCTCTTATTGAGAAAAGCGGCACTCTTGAAAGCGTTGATGAGTGGGGTAAGAGAAGACTCGCTTACCTTATCAACGACGAGGCAGAGGGCTACTACGTTCTCTACAACTTTGAGAGCGCTCCGGAGTTCCCGGCTGAGCTTGAGCGTATAGCAAGAATTACCGACGGTATTCTTCGTTCGCTCGTTGTAAAGAAATAATCGGAGGAATAGCAAAATGTTAAACTGTGCAGTTATAATGGGCAGATTGGTGGCAGATCCCGAGCTTCGCACCACGCCTAACGGCATATCGGTTACATCTTTTTGCGTTGCCGTTGACCGTTCGTTTGTCAAGGCAGGCGAGGAGAGAAAGGCCGATTTTATCAATGTCGTTGCATGGCGTCAGACGGCTGATTTTGTCACACGCTATTTCCACAAGGGCTCTATGATAGCAGTTCAGGGCTCTATTCAGACCCGTTCCTATGAAGATAAGAACGGCAATAAGAGAACCGCAGTCGAGATAGTTGCAGACAACGTATCTTTCTGCGGCAGCAAGTCCGAGCAGGGCGGCGGCAATCGCTATGAAGCGCAGCAGCCGGCAGCTCCGTCTTATCAGAGCGGCGACTCGGGCAGCTTTTCGGTACTCCCGTCAAATGACGACAACGACGGTATGCCCTTCGGCGGCGCGTCGGACGAGGATGACGGTTTACCGTTCTAAACATTGAATTTTTCTACATTTTAAAAGGAGGATACCATAATGGCTAACGAAAGAACAGCTCCCCAGGCTGGCGGCCGTCCTATGAACAGAAAGCACAGAAAAGTTTGCGCTTTCTGCGTTGATAAGGTCGAAGAAATAGATTACAAAGATACAGCGAAACTTCGCCGTTTTACTTCTGACAGAGCAAAGATTTTGCCCCGCAGAGTAACCGGTACCTGCGCTTATCATCAGAGAGAACTCACTAAGGCAATTAAGAGAGCACGTCACATTGCTCTTCTTCCTTACACTTCAGACTGATTTTCTATTTAATCAATCAAAAACGCCCGTTCCGAGATACCGGAACGGGCTTTTGTTTTGCCTGTATTTTCAGACAATTTTACCGTAATGCTTCGGCTCCGCAAGCGGAGGCGCAATTTGTATGGCTTTTTGACATATCTTTGAGAGCAGCGGATTTTTGATAATTTCCGTGAAACTCCTTGAGAGCGTGTCAACTATTTTGTATGTTGACGGTGTCGATGCCGGAGTTATGGTTACCTTGTTGTTGCGACGGAAAAGGAAGTTGAGTGTTCTCATACCAACCGTTTCCACCGGACGAACCATAACCTTGAGGTTAATGTCGTCAATCCACTCGGCGTTGGCACAGATCTTGAATTTGATTTTTCCGAGCGTCATCGTGCCGTATCGGTAACGTCCGTCCATACCGCAGCAAACGGTATTTCTCTCGTCGCCCTCGTCCCATGTCATATCACATTCGTGATCGCCGAAATTAAACTTGATATTGTCAATGTTTCCGGCTCTGTCGGACATCATAAACGTAACGGCGAGCGGAAGCATACTCACGGGCATACCTATAATGTTGAGCAGTATCTTTTTTGCGAACTTTTATTGTCTTGCCTATAAGGCGGCTCTCGGTTACGGAGTGCTTTGAAGCCACGGGGCGGTTGACGCTCGACGTATCAACCTCAACGCCGTTGCCGTTTTCGTCGGCGAATGCTGCGGGGAAGAATGCCCATATTGCGGCTCTTGCCTCGTCCTCGCACGGGATGGCGGCGGTTGAAATTATTGTTGCGTCAAGAGAAGGAAAATTTATGCCGAACTGAGAGAACATACCGTCGGCACGGTATGAATAAGGCTCCGTGTCATCCATCCAAATGCAGTAACCGTAGCCGGCACAGCAATCCTTATCCTTGCTCGGCATTTTGATGTCGCCTATTTGGTTTACGGTAGCTTCTTTAACCCATTCCTTCGGCAGAACCTGCTTATTTTTATATTTTCCTTCGTGTAGATAACAGGTCATTACCTTTGCGAGATCCATGGTTTTGATGTAAAGGCCCCATCCGCCTGCCTCTATGCCGTTTTGGTCAGTCTCCCAAAACGGTCTTTCAATTCCGAGCGGCTCAAAAAGTCGCGGCATAAGGTAGTCTACCACGCTCGTTTTTGCCACGCGGTGGATAATGGCGCAGAGCATATAAATATTCTCGTTGACATAGAGGTATTGCGTTCCGGGCTCAAATACCCATGGCGAATTTATAAAATCCTCAATCCAGTCGATTTTTCCTTTTTCCTCAAGCATATTAGTCTGCTTACCGGAGGTCATGGTTATAAGACTCCGTACCGTCAGCTTGTCAAAGTACGGGCTGTCCGATTTCGGAGTGTATTCGGGGAAAAAATCAAGAACCTTGTCATCAAGCGACAGAAGCCCTTCAGATACCGCAAAGCCTATCGCGGTTGCCGAAAAGGTTTTACTTACGGAATACATGGAATGGCTTGTATCGGCCGTATAGGGCTCGTTATACCACTCGACGGCAATCTTGCCGTGCCTTATAACCATAAATGAGTGGAATTCAAGATTTTGCTCTTTTATGTAATGTAAAAACTGCTCCGTCAATGCCGATGAAACGCCGACCTCTTCGGGAGACGCGGCGCGCGGAAGCTCTTTGCTCTTTGTACTCAAGCGACACAACACCTTTCAATTAACAATATAGAGACATTGTATCACTTCAACAAATATTTTGCAACCAAAATAAAAAAACTATACAATAAAGCAGATATTATGCACATATTACACAGCTGTGTTCATTATAAAAAGTGAGCAGGTCTTTCTCCTCGGAACGACTTGCTCACTTTTGTTTGAATATTTGATTTTCTCAAGCTTCACGATCGGGCGTGTATGTAGGAACAAGCTCCATGAGAAACTCGCGGGAATCACCCGGCTTCATCGAACGTATTTTCTATATGGGAAATCAGCTTTTCGTCATCTATATCTCCCGGAGATGTGACATAAATTTTGTCATTTTGAGTCTTGTGTATATCGTCCTTTTCGGATTGAAGAACAAGCTCCTCGTAGAGCTTTTCGCCGGGACGAAGCCCCGTAAACTGTATGTCAATATCAACATACGGCTCAAACCCCGAAAGCTTTATAAGCTTTTCAGCAAGCGAGAGTATCTTTACCGACTCTCCCATATTAAGCACGAATATCTCTCCGCCCTTTGCAAGTCCGCCGGCCTGAACAACAAGCTGTGCTGCCTCCGGTATAGTCATAAAGTAACGGGTTATGTCGGGATGCGTTACAGTAAGAGGTCCGCCGTTTTCAAGCTGTTCTTTGAAAAGAGGTATTACGCTGCCGTTTGAACCGAGTACATTGCCGAAGCGCACGGCGGCAAAGGTGGTGTCCTTTGATATTTTGGCGAAGTGCTGAATTATAAGCTCGCACGTCCTCTTGGTTGCACCCATAACATTTGTCGGGTTGACCGCCTTGTCCGTCGAGAGAAGCACGAAGTGGCTGACCTTGTATTCGTTAGCACATTCGGCGGTGTTGTATGTGCCGAGTGTGTTGTTCTTTATTGCCTCAAACGGGCTGTCCTCCATAAGCGGAACATGCTTGTGTGCCGCCGCGTGAAAAACGCTTGACGGGTGAAATTCCTCAAACACCTCACGAAGTCTCGCCTTGTCGCGTACGGAGCCTATACGGATGATTATTTCGGGGCTTCCGAAATAATGCCGGTCCAAGGCCTGCTTTAATGTGTATGCGTTGTTTTCGTATATGTCGAATATTATAATCTTTTTCGGAGCATATTTTGCTATCTGACGGCACAGCTCGGAGCCTATGCTTCCGCCGCCGCGTTACCAAAACCGTTTCTCCCGTGAGATATTTACATGTTTCGGGGTCAAGCTTTATTTCGGGACGCGATAAAAGGTCGAGAATATCGACGTTTCTGATTTCCTTGTAATTTGCCTTGCCGCCGTCGGGGAGGTTGTTTATATCGGGAACTATTTTTACCTTGCAGCCTGTGGAGACAGCCGCTTCGAGCAATTCACGTTTTCTTTTCTCGTCAGCGCTTTTTATGCAAAAAATAATTTCGTCGGCGTTATATTTTTTGGCGATTTGAGTGAGTCTGTCACATCCGCCCTCAATAGGTGTGCCGTTTATTGAGCGCCCTATTTTTTCGGGGTCATCGTCTACGAGTACAACAGGATTTCCGAAGCGGTAGCCGTTTTGCTGAAATTCATGTACAAGAGAGCTTCCCGCTACACCTGCACCCAAAATGAGTATTCGTGTGTTAGACCTTTTTGCGCGTGATGACTCGGCACTTGCGACTTTGAACGAACGCGGAGCAAGTCTCACCGCAAGGCAAGCGCAGATTATTATGAGCGAGCAGTCAAGGTATATTGACCACGGCAGTACGTTGAAATATAAGATTTCGCTCCCTGCGTGGCGGCAGATTTTCATGCCTATGTAATCTGCCAGCCATACAAGAATTGTGCCTGCGGCGGTTGCCGCCGCATATCTGAACAATTCGTATATCCCGGCGTATTTCCATACCGAACGGTAAAGCTTTGATACGGCGTAAGAACCTATGTAAAACAGCGTTACAAACGGGATTCTTATCAGCAGCTTCAGCATAAGGTCCGGACTGTATCTGAAATTCCAATAAATCAGGACCATTATCGGATAAGCAAGGTTGACTATTACTATATCCGCAAGAATGAGCGCCAGCGACTTATAGTTGGCTTTGTGCCTTTGTGGTTTGAGTTTCATTATTTTTCTTTTCCCCCAAGAAAACAACTTATGTACATTTTACACTTTTATGATAGTAGTGTCAATAATACTATGGTATCATTTGAGCGCATAATTGATTTTATAAGCTGTCATTTAAGGCTTTTTATTTGTAATAAATCACCGCTGAAAAAAATCAACCGTTAAAATAGTATTGAAACACATAAATAATAATGATAAAATAATAAGGTTAATAATTGTGCCGCACCGATTTGACAGTTTGCTCGGATAAAGGCAGTTTAAATGCCCGTGGGCTTCGGACGCGTAAAATCGTTAGGCGGTATTTATGTTTGGAGTAATATGTTTTGAGTCGTAAAAAGTGGACGGTATCACAATATGATAAGGACATGGCGGCGGAATTAGCCGAGAGCTATGAGCTTGACCCGTTTGCGGCACTGCTTCTCGTTTCACGCGGAGTAACGGCGGATAACGCCGATGAGTTTCTGTATCCGCAGTGCGACATAGACCCTTTTTTGCTTCCCGATATGGAAAAGGCGGCAAACAGAATAAGAAAGCGATAGAGTCATTTGAAAAAATCGCGGTTTTCGGCGACTATGACGCCGACGGTGTTACCTCTGCCGCGGTTATGTACAGCTATCTTGAAAGTCGCGGTGCCGATGTTATTTGCCACATTCCCGACAGAATAAATGAGGGCTACGGCATATCGCCGCAGGCTGTAGAAAACTTAAAGAAACGCGGTGTTTCGCTTATAATCACCGTCGATAACGGCATCTCGGCTTTTGACGCCGCGAAGACCGCAAAGGAGCTTTCGGTGGACCTTGTTATAACAGACCACCATAAGCAGAGCGGAGAGCTTCCCGAAGCTGTTGCCGTGGTTGACCCTCAAAGAACGGACTGCAATATACCGTTTCGCGATTGGGCGGGTGTGGGCGTAGCATTTAAAACGATTTGCGCCGTAGAGGGCGACGGCGAAGAAGAGCTGCTTGATGAGTTTTCCGACCTTGTTGCCATAGGAACCCTGCCGACGTCGTTCCCCTGAAAAAAGAGAACCGCGCTCTCGTGTATGAGGGCTTGAAGCGTATAAATTCGGGCAGCCGCCAAGGAATAGAGGCTCTTAAAAATGCGGCAGGCGTTTCGGGCAAGAAGCTCGGCGCAGGCGGAATATCTTTTACCTTAGCGCCGCGCATAAACGCCGCAGGCAGAATGGGTTCTGCCATGACCGCGTTTCGCCTTTTGCTGAGTGATGACGAGAATGATGCCGCAGAGCTTGCAAAAACAATAGACACTTACAATAAAGAGCGTCACAGCGTTGAAAACGAGATAACAAAGCAGGCGATAGCGGAAATAGAGAGCCGTCCCGACGAAAAATATGCAAGCGTCATAGTGGTGTCGGGTGAAAATTGGCACCAGGGCGTAATAGGAATAGTTGCCGCAAGGCTTTGCGGAAAATACGGAAAACCGGCCGTTGTTATTTCCGTGGACGGTGAGAAGGGCAAGGGCTCGTGCCGCAGCATAGAGGGCTTTTCGATATATGACGCACTCTCCGCCGTTTCCGACACATTGACCCACTTCGGCGGTCATACTCTCGCCGCAGGTCTCGGTGTCGAAAAAAGCAGGATAGACGAATTTCGCACGGCGATAAACGAGTATGCAAAAACTGTCGAAATGCCGTTTCCGGAGCTCAGGCTCGATTGCAAATTAAATCCTGCATATATAAATATGGATTTGATAAACAGCCTCGAATTGCTTGAACCGTTCGGCGCAGGTAACGAAGAGCCGTGCTTCGGGCTGTTTAATATGAAGATATCCAGAATAACCCCGATTGGCGACGGCAAGCACTTGAGACTTGCGCTGAAAAAGGGCAATACGGAGATTACGGCTTTGCTGTTTTCCGTGCGGGCGGAGGAATTTCCCTTCAGACTCGGCGATACGATTGACGCGGCGGTTAAAATAACAAAAAACGAATTTCGCGGCGAAGTAAAGCCCAGTGTTCGCATATGCGATATGCGTTTTTCGGGCAGTAACGACGTAAACTATTTGAAATCCGTAAGACTGTACGAAAAATACAGACGGCACGAAAAGCTGAACGAAAAGGAACTTAGGTTTATTACACCGAACAGAGATTTTCTCGCGTCGGCATATAAATTTTTTAAAAAGAGCGGAGGCTGGCATTTTGACCTTCACAGCCTTCTTATAAGGGCTAATTGTCCCGAGGCTTCGGCGGCTACGCTGCTCGTTTCCGAGGATGTGTTGTGTGAGCTGAAGCTTATGGAAAAAACGGAGAACGGAGTTTTTTCGTTGTGCGAGACAAGTGAAAAGAAAGATCTTGACAGCTCAAAAATTTTAGCAGGCCTAAAGGCAGAAATGGGGGATAACCATGGCTGATATTGAAAAAACAAAAGCCACCGAGGCAGAGAAAACAGAATATGCAGAGCCGGATATGCGCCCCGAAAAGCTGATAAAGCAGCAGGAGCGAGAAGCAAAAATGACCCCCGACGAGCTGTATGCGGAATTAAAGGCTCGCCTTGATAAGGCCTTTACCGCCGAAGAGGCAGCCGAAATCGACAAGGCCTTCCGCGTGGCGCGCGAGGCTCATAAGGCACAGCTGAGATATTCGGGTCAGCCGTATATTATTCACCCTATAGCCGTGTCAAATATACTTCTTGACCTCGGTATGGACGCACAATCGGTAGAGGCGGCGCTTTTACACGATACGGTCGAGGATACCGATATAACCTTGGATTATATTAAGCACGAATTCGGCGACGATGTTGCAGCGCTTGTAGACGGTGTCACAAAGCTCGGCAAGGTGCCGCTTTCAAATCGCGAGGAGCAGCAAGCGGAAAATATCAGAAAAATGCTGCTTGCCATGTCCCACGACATAAGGGTCATCATAATCAAGCTTGCGGACAGAATACACAATATGCGTACGCTCAGTTTTAGGGTTCCGCAGAAGCGACGCGACACAGCGCTTGAAACACTTGAGATTTACGCGCCGATAGCGCACCGTCTCGGTATCAGACCGGCTAAAGAAGAGCTTGAGGATTTGTCGATACGCTTTCTTGACCCGATAGCGTACAAGGAAATTGAGGAAAATTTAAAAAGACTCAGCAAATCGCGTCTTGATTTTTTGGAGTCGATGGAAGATAAGATACGCGAGCGAATCACGGGCGTTGTAAAAGAGCCTACTATTGAGGGCAGAATAAAGAGCGTACACGGCATTTACCGCAAAATGTATATGCAAAACAAAAATTTTGCGGAAATATATGACGTCTACGCCATACGTATAATAGTTGACAGCGTTATAGATTGCTATAACTGCCTCGGCGTAATTCACGATATGTTCAGACCCCTGCCGGGCAGATTTAAGGACTATATCTCGACTCCGAAGCCAAATATGTATCAGTCGCTTCATACAACGGTCATAGGCAAGGAGGGCATACCGTTTGAGGTTCAGATAAGAACCTGGGAAATGCACCGCACGGCCGAATTCGGTATTGCGGCGCACTGGAAATACAAACTCGGAGTTCACGGAAAATCAAACCTTGACAAGCGTCTTGCGTGGATAAGGCAGATGCTTGAGGACCAGCAGGAGACAGGCGATGTACGCGAGATAGTTCAGGCCATAAAAAGCGACCTTGTCCCCGAAGATACGTTTGTTTTCACTCCGCGCGGCGACGTTATAAGCCTCCCTGCCGGTGCTACCGTCATTGACTTCGCATACGCTATTCATACAGCGGTCGGTAATAAGATGGTCGGTGCCAAGGTGGACGGCAGAATAGTTCCGCTCGATTACGTAGTCAAAACCGGCGAAATAGTCGAGGTGCTCACGTCCTCTCAAACGGGTAAGGGCCCGTCGCGTGACTGGCTGAGTATAGCCAAGACGAGTCAGGCACGAAACAAGATACGCTCATGGTTTAAAAATGAGCGACGCGACGAAAATATCGCCGAGGGCAAGGCAGAGGTCGACCGCGAATTTAAGCGCAACTTCATAAGGCTCAGCGACGAAAACTATGAAAAATTTGTTGCAAATCTTGCGGAGCGGCAGCATTTGAGAAATGTTGACGACTTCTACGCGGCGATAGGCTACGGCGGAATATCCGTTATAAGGCTTATGCCGTATATAAAAGAGGAGTACAACAAAAATTACCGTTCTCAGGAGACCGTGGTGCTCCCCGAGGACGATAAGATAAAGACAAGCCGGCGCAAGGGCGGTTCCGACGGCGTTACGGTGAGCGGAATAGACAACTGCCTTATCAAATTTTCACGCTGCTGTAATCCGCTCCCCGGTGACAATATAATAGGATTTATAACGCGCGGCCACGGCGTTTCGATTCATAAGCGTGACTGTCCGAACGTCCCGTCCGACTTTCAAAATGCGACGAGCCGCAAAGATGGGTTGCCGCCGCTTGGAATACCGACGTCAAGACCGAGTTCAAGGCTTCGCTCATAATAACCTGCCTTTCGAGAATCGGTCTTATGGCTGATGTCTCGGTGCAGCTTGCCGCAATGAAGGTCAATATAAACGAGATATCGTCTCGCGAGACAAAAGACGGCAGAAGCCAGATAAGTATGACCATAACCGTAAGCAATGTCGATCACCTGAAAAACGTAATAGCGCGTCTTAAAAAGGTAGACGGCGTACTTTCGGTTGAAAGATAACCGCAGTCGAACTTATATTAGGAGCGACTTCGGCAATATGTCCGAATTTTAAATTGTTACGGGAGATTATTTCTCCTTGACAGCTGCACTTTAGCGTGGTAGTATATTAGCACGCTAAAGCGATTGCGCATAAAAACAGAAAGGCGGCGGATTATGAAAAGCTATGAAAAACTGACTCCGGAGGGAACAAGGGATTTTCTCTTTGAAGAGAGCGACGCACTAAGGCGTATTGAACGCGGCCTTTCCGAGCTGTTTAAAGAAAAAGGATACAAAAAGGTCATAACTCCCACCGTCGAATTTTTTGACGTATTTAACCGCGAGAGCGCAGGAACGCTGCCGGAAAATCTGTACAGTATGACCGACGCTTACGGCAGACTTCTTGTTTTAAGGCCGGATTCCACGCTTCCGATAGCGCGTATAGCCGCAACAAGGCTCAAGGGTGCCGAGCTTCCCATAAGGCTTTACTACAATCAAAATGTGTTTTCGCGCCGCAAAAAGCTGACCGGCAGAAACGACGAAACCTCACAGAGCGGCATAGAGCTTATCGGGGTTAACGGCATAAGAGCCGATATAGAGGTTATCGAAACCGCAATCGAGGCTCTCAAGGTCTGCGGCGCACCGGATTATAAAATAGAAATAGGTCATGCCGGCTTTTTTAAGGCTCTTTGCGATGAGCTTTCGGCTCCGCAGGAGGTAAAAAACGACATTAACGAGTATATGGAGCAAAAAACTTCGTTGCGCTCAATTCAGTGCTTGATACGCTCGGCGGCGACAGGGTTGCCGAGACTATCCGCAATCTTCCGCGAATGTTCGGCGGAAGCGAGGTTATAGAAAAAGCCATGACGCTCTGCAAGAGCGATAAGGCTCAAAGCTCTCTGAATTACCTCGATAAGCTGTATAAAAAGCTCGGCGGCGCAAACGGCGGCGATAATCTGATAATAGATTTAAGCCTTGTGCACCGAAGCAATTATTACACCGGCATAGTTTTCCGCGGATACACCGAGGGCAGCGGAGCCACCGTTCTTCAGGGCGGCAGGTACGACGGCCTTATCAAGGAATTCGGCGAGGATTTGCCGGCTATCGGCTTCGGCGTTCAGACCGACGACCTTGCGAGAGCGGCACTTATGCGCGGCGAAATAGAACCCCAAAAGGCGTCGGAGGTGCTTGTTTTCGGCGAGGACGGCTATGAGCTTGCGGCGGTAAACCTTGTGAGGGAGCTGTCGCAAAAGGGCGTTAAAAGCGAAAACAGCCTTTGCGAAAGCCGTGACGAGGCTTTGAAATACGCCAAAGAGCGTGGCATTAAAAAGCTTTTTGTAATTTCACGCGACGGCGTATCGGAGGAAGAATTATGAGAAAACTTCGTATCGCTCTTACAAAGGGCAGGCTTGAAAAAAAATCCGTAGAGCTTTTTGAAAAAATGGGGCTTGATTGCACCGAGCTTATAAATAAGGGCAGAAAACTCATATTGCCCGTGGGAGACTACGAGGCGGTTTTGGCCAAGGCCGCGGACGTTATCACGTATGTCGAGCAAGGCGTATGCGATATAGGAATTGTGGGAAAAGACACAATAGTCGAAAACGGCAAAAGCTTTTATGAGCTTTGCGACCTCGGCATAGGTAAATGCGATTTTGCGCTCGCCTGCAAAAAGGGAACGGACTTTTTCGGCGGATACAATATAAAGAGAATTGCGACAAAATACCCCAACGTCACAAAGCAGTATTTTGAAAGCAAATATGGACGTCAAAATCATAAAGATTGAAGGCTCCGTTGAGCTTGCACCGCTTTTGGACCTTTCCGACGCAATAGTCGATATAGTTGAAACGGGAACCACGCTTAAAGAAAACGGACTTGAGGTTATAGAAAAAATAATGCCCATCTCGGCAAGAGTTATAGTAAACACCGCGAGTATGAAGCTTCGGCGCGATGAGATAGACGGCTTTATAACCGAAATAGAAAAAGCGAAGGAGACGGTAAAATGATACGCATAGCAAAGGCAGACGGCGTTTCGGAACGCGAGCTCATAAATCAGCTTAAAGCCCGTTCGGGTGAAATCGACCGCAAGGTAACCTCTGCGGTAACCGACATTTTAAATAACGTAAAGCAAAACGGCGATGACGCCGTGCGCGAATACACGCTTAAATTTGACGGGCATATGCCGTCGAAATTTGAGATAAGCCGTGAGGAGATAGACTCGTCCCCCGATAAATGTGACCGCGATTTTATACTTGCTCTTTACAAAGCGGCAGACAATATACGTGATTTCCATGCCCGTCAGAAACAGCAGAGCTGGCTTGAGCCGAAGCAAAACGGCGTAATTTTGGGTCAGCGCATAAGAGGCCTTAAAAGAGTCGGCGTATATGTTCCGGGTGGCACGGCGGCGTATCCGTCAAGCGTGCTGATGAATGTTATTCCGGCAAAAATAGCCGGCGTTAAGGAAATTGTAATGGTAACACCGCCTCAAAAGGACGGTACGGCAAACCCCGATATACTCGCCGCCGCAAAAATAGCGGGTGTTGACAGAGTATTCTTAATGGGCGGCGCTCAGGCTGTTGCGGCTCTTGCCTACGGTACGCAGTCGGTTCCCAAGGTCGATAAAATAGTCGGCCCCGGCAACATTTTCGTGGCTACCGCCAAAAAGCTTCTCTACGGCACCGTGGATATTGATATGATTGCAGGGCCGAGCGAAATCCTCATAGTTGCCGACAAAAGCGTAAATCCCAAATTCCTCGCCGCCGACCTTATGAGCCAGGCGGAGCACGATAAAATGGCAAGTGCCATACTTTTAACCACAAGCGAAGAGACGGCAAACGAAACGGCAAAGGAGCTCTCGCGTCAAATGCAAACTCTTGAGCGCAGAGACATAATAGAGCAGTCTCTCAATGATTTCGGCGCAATAATAGTGTGCAAGGATATATCGGAGGCTGTTGATTTTGCTAACGAACTGGCTCCGGAGCACTTGGAGCTTGCAGTCGAAAATCCGATGGAGTATATCGGCAGAGTAGATAACGCCGGCAGTGTTTTTCTCGGCCATTATTCTCCCGAGCCGCTCGGCGATTATTTTGCCGGTCCCAACCATGTTTTGCCTACAAGCGGCACCGCGAGGTTCTTTTCTCCGCTGTCGGTTGACAGCTTCATAAAAAAATCAAGCTTTATCTATTATACCGAACCGGCTCTTTCAGAGGCAAAGGACGACATTATAAAGCTTGCCGAGACCGAGGGGCTTACCGCTCACGCAAATTCAATCAAAGTTAGATTTTAAATCGGAGCATTTTTGTTTTGTAAAGAAGGTATTACAATGTTCTCACTCAACCGCAAGGTAAAGGACCTTGTGCCGTACGACCCGATTGAGGGTACATACCGCATAAGACTTGACGCAAATGAATCATATATAACTCTTCCGCTCGAAATCAAAGAGGAGATAGCACAAACGGTAAAGGACATACATTTTAACCGTTATCCCGACCCGTATGCCTCAAATGTTTGCGCTCTTTTTGCCAAATACTACGGCGTGCCGGCTGAAAATGTGACTGCGGGCGACGGCTCTGACGAGCTTATTTCGATAATAATGAATGCTTTTCTGCAAAAGGGCGACACCGTAATGACCCTTGAAAAGGATTTTTCGATGTATTCGTTTTATACGTCCGTCGTGGAGTGCAGGCACGTACCGTACACCAAAAACGACGATTATTCCGTAGATATGGACGATGTGATAGCGACTGCAAAAAAGGAGAACGCGCGTATAATAATTTTCTCCAACCCTTGCAACCCCACATCGCGCGTTATCGGTCGCTCCGACGTCGAAAGCTCGTTTCGTCCGTTGACTCGCTTGTGGTTCTCGACGAAGCCTATATGGATTTTTCAAATCAGAGCTTACTCTCCGAGTTTAACCGATACGACAACCTGATTATTTTAAAAACGTGTTCAAAGGCTATCGGTATGGCGGCTGTCCGTCTCGGCTTTGCGGTTGCGAATTCCGTGCTCACAAAGGCGATGAAGGCGGTTAAATCCCCGTACAATGTAAACAGCGTAACACAGGCTATCGGCGAAGTTGTTTTCAGTCACCCCGAGTATATAGATTCGTCCGTAAAACGTCTTATCGAGGCGCGCGACGATCTCGCGGAGCGGCTCACGCCAATTTGCAGGGAATACCCCGACAGATTTAAAATAATTCCGAGCGAAACAAACTTTATATATGTTGAAACTCCCGAAGCCGAAAAGATATTTACTTATCTTAAAGAAGCGGGTATAATTATCCGTAAAATGAGCAGCGACAGACTGCGTATCACCGCAGGCAGAAATTATGAAAACGACGCTGTGGCAAGCGAAATAAATGCCTATTTGAAAGGAGAACCTCATGAGAACGTCGTGTATTGAGCGAAATACCAAAGAGACGCAAATATCTTTGCTTTTAAATCTTGACGGCGGAGACTGTGAGATTGACACCGGTATAGGCTTTTTTGACCATATGCTGACTGCTTTTTCGGTTCACGGTGGCTTTGGTTTGAAGATCACGTGCCGAGGCGATCTCAACGTGGATTGTCACCACACGATAGAGGATGTCGGAATAGCTCTCGGCAAGGCATTTTCCGAAGCACTCGGCGACAAGGGCGGAATTATGCGTTACGGAAGCTTTTTTATACCGATGGACGAGGCCTTGGGATTTTGCGCCGCAGATATCAGCGGCAGACCGTTTCTTGTGTTTGAGGCAAGCTTCCCCGAGGAGCGTATCGGTGCATTTGACACCTGTATGTGCGAAGAATTTTTCCGTGCCTTTGCCGTGAATTCCGGCATAACACTTCATCTGCGCGTTCCGTACGGAAGTAATTCGCATCATATGACAGAGGCGCTTTTCAAGGCGTTTGCCCATGCATTGAAAATTGCGGTACAAAAGAATGCCACGGGAGAAACGCTCTCGACAAAAGGAGTTCTCTGATGATAATTTTTCCGGCTATTGATATTAAAAACGGCAGCTGCGTCAGACTTTACAAGGGCGATATGAACACCGCCGAAAAGGTTGCCGACGACTTTCTTTCCGCAGCGGATTCGTTTTATTCCTGCGGCGCAAAATGGATACATATGGTCGATCTTGACGGAGCGGTCAAGGGCGAAAAGGTTAATTCGGACATTTTCACAACGGTAGCCGAAAAAACGGGGCTTCGTGTTGAGCTCGGCGGCGGCATACGCACCATGGCAGATGTCGAATACTATCTGTCACGCGGAATCTCACGCGTTATCATAGGCTCTGCGGCTTTGAAAAATCCCGACCTCGTACGCGAGGCGGCAAAAAAATACGGTGAAAAAATAGCCGTAGGCATAGATGCGCGCCGCGGTATGGTGGCGGCTGAGGGCTGGCTTGAAACCAGCGATATTTCATATATCGAGCTCGCAAAGCGTATGGAGGATGTCGGCGTAAGGTACATTATTTATACCGATATAGACTGCGACGGCATGCTCTCGGGGCCGAATCTTCGGGAGCTTACGCTTCTCAACGACGCCGTGTCGTGTAACATCACCGCGAGCGGCGGCATAAAGGATTCCGGCGATATAAAAGCTCTCAAAGACGCCGGGCTGTACGGTGCGATTTGCGGAAGATCTATATATAAGGGCACGCTTGATTTAAGAGAAGCTCTTGAAATTTGCAGGGAGTAAATATGGATTTAGATAAATATTTTGTCAAGTCGGAGCTTATTCCGGCTGTGATTCAGGAGCACGGCACAAACGAGGTGCTTATGCTCGCGTATATGAATAAGGAGTCGCTTGCCAAAACACTCGAGACGGGCTATACGTGGTTTTTCTCGCGTTCAAGGCAAAAGCTGTGGAACAAGGGCGAAACCTCGGGTCATACTCAAAAGGTTGTCTCGATAAAGGGCGACTGCGATGACGATACGCTGCTTATAGAGGTAATACAAAAAGGCCCTGCCTGCCATACCGGTAGCAAGACCTGCTTTTTTAAGGAAATAAAATCGGAGGTAAAGTAAATGGAAGACGTACTTACGGAGCTTTACGAGGTAGTTACACAAAGACATGAAAACCCGCAGGAGGGCTCTTATACCTGCTACCTTTTTGACCAGGGACTCGATAAAATACTGAAAAAGGTCGGCGAAGAGTCCGCCGAAACTATAATTGCCGCCAAAAACGGCATAAAGGAGGATACCGTCGGCGAGATTTCCGACCTGCTGTTCCACCTTGTTGTTATGATGAAAAACGAGGGAATCACACCCGACGACGTAAAGGCGGAGCTGTCAAAGCGTCATCAAAAATCCGGGAACCTCAAAAAATTTCATCAGGTAGATAAAAATACCTGAAAGTCGCTGTTTGGCGTCCGCAAACGGAATTTTACCGTTTTGCGGACGCTTTTTTGTTATTTACTTGTTTTTATTGTCGTATAATGATAAAATATTTTATTAAAGCATTTTGATTTTTAAGATAGGGCAGATAATAATGCAGACTAAACTTATTAAAGCAAATGACAGCAATATAAATGAGACGGCACTTCTCGCAGGCGAGATACTCAGAAACGGCGGTATCGTGGCAATACCCACCGAAACCGTGTACGGACTTGCCGCAAACGCGCTGTCCGGCGAGGCAGTAAAAAAGATTTTTGAGGCAAAGGGCAGACCGCAGGATAATCCGCTGATAGTTCACGTTACGGATATATCAGAGGTCACGCCGCTTGTTAAGAGCATACCCGACGAAGCGCGCCGCCTTGCCGAAAGGTTCTGGCCGGGACCTCTCACCATGATAATGCCGAAGAGCGACCTCATTCCCGACGAGACATCGGGAGGGCTTTCGACCGTGGCTGTGCGTTGCCCGTCACACCCCGTGGCAAGGGCAATAATAAGGGCGGCGGGAGTTCCGCTTGCCGCGCCGAGCGCAAATATTTCGGGCAGACCGAGTCCCACAAACGCAAAATACGTTTTTGAAGATATGAACGGCAAAATAGATATGATAGTTGACGGCGGTCAGAGCGAGGTCGGTGTTGAATCAACCGTGGTAACATTGGCTCAAAAGCCGGCAAGACTTTTAAGACCGGGCGGAATTACCGCAGAACAGCTTAAAAGCGTGCTCGGCGAAGTGGTTATAGACGACGCTGTGCTCCATATGCTGAAGGCGGGAGAAAAAGCTGCGTCTCCGGGTATGAAGTATAAGCATTACGCACCCAAGGCAGACGTTACGATTGTCAAAGGCAGTTTCGACGCTTTTCGCCGTTTTGTAGCGGAAAAGGGTGACTGCTTTGTGCTATGCTTTGAGGGTGAGGAAAAATATTTTAAAAATTATGTAACATACGGCCGAGCCGACGACCCCTCGTCACAGGCGAACAGATTGTTTGACGCTCTGCGTGAGCTTGACGAAAAGGGCGCAAAAACCGTTTATGCACGTGACCCCGGGACGAGCGGCGTAGACCTTGCCGTATACAACCGTCTTATCCGCGCTGCGGCATTTAAGACGGCGGACGCAAAATAAGTGAGGTGCCGCAAATGCTTGTGATAGGAGTTACCGGGCAAACGGGTGCCGGCAAGGGTACGGTTTGCAAAATGCTTGAAAAATACGGGCTGTACCACATAGACGCAGACAAGGTGGCACATTCGGTTTACAAAAAGGGCTCCGATGTGCTTTTGGCTCTTTCCGAAGCCTTCGGCAAAGATATTTTAAATCCCGACGGCACGGCGAACAGGGCTAAAATAGCCGAAAAGGCATTTTCGTCCGCCGAGAATACGGAAAAGTTGAACAGCATCGTCCACCCGGCTGTCACTCAAGAAATAAAGGCAATAATAAAAGAACAAAGCTCCCTCGGCACAAAGGGGGTACTCTTGGACGCGATAGCGCTTTTTGAAAGCGGCGAAAACCGGCTTTGTGATTTTACATTTGCGGTTATCGCACCGGAGAAAATGCGCCTTGAGCGGATTATGGTACGCGACGGCATCGAAAAAAATGCCGCACTTCGGCGCATAAGGGCACAAAAGGATGAGAGTTTTTATAAAAATCATGCGGATATAATAATAAAAAACTATCCGCCGTATAATTTAGATGACGAGGTAAAAAAGGTATTGCTATGGGCAAAGCTATGAAGACCGAAAAGGGCAGACGGGCAATCGGTGCCGTAAAAATCACCGTGATTGTTGTATGCCTTGCGACGGTAATAATTTCGGCGACGTTTTTTGCCGTAAGAAGTATTTTAAAAGCCGAATTTCCGATGAAGTATCAGGATAAAATATCGCTGTATGCCGAAACCTACGGCGTCCCCGAGGATCTGCTCTACGGAGTTATCCACACGGAGAGCGGATATGACGAAAAGGCTAAATCGCACGCGGGTGCAATAGGACTCACGCAGATAACGCCCGAAACGTTCTTATGGCTTCAGACCAAAACCGGCGAGAATTTGCCGGAGGAGGCTTTGTATGACGCGGATACGTCGGTAAAATACTGTGCCGTATTTTACGGGCTGCTTTTAAAGGAGTTCGGCGGCGACGAAAAAACCGCAATTGCGGCATATCACGCAGGGCGCGGTCAGGTAAACGCGTGGCTTCGCGACCCCGACATTTCACCCGACGGCAAAACTCTCGTGAACATACCCGAGAGCGAGACAAAAAAATATGTAGAAAAGGTCCAAAGGGCTGTTTCGATATATGATAAATTATACAAGAAGGAGTTAAATAAAATATGAGCGAAGAAAACAAAAAAATTGATTCTCTCAAAGAGAAGCTCTTTTACACACAGAAGCACGCGTCGGAGATAATAAGCGACGACGAGACGAAAAAGGCCGATGTTTTTTGCGACGGCTACATGGACTTTCTGCGCACTGCAAAGACCGAGCGCGAGGCAACCGAATATTTTGTCGAAAAGGCGGAAAAGCTCGGCTTTAAACCGTTTGTCCGCGGCGAAAAATACAAGTGCGGCGATAAAGTATATTTAAACAACCGCGGCAAGGCGGTTATACTTTGCGTAATGGGAAAAGAGCCTGTTGAAAACGGAATCCGTCTTTCTGCGGCGCACATCGACTCTCCGCGCCTTGATTTAAAACCAAATCCGCTTTACGAAGACAACGAACTGGCATATTTCAAAACCCATTATTACGGCGGCATAAAAAAATATCAGTGGACCGCTATGCCGCTCTCGCTTCACGGAGTTATGGTTAAAAAGACGGCTCTAAGGTTAAGGTAAACATCGGCGAGGACGACGGCGACCCCATGTTTGTTGTTACCGATCTTCTGCCGCATCTTGCCGCAGAGCAGATGAAACGCACGCTTTCCGACGGTATCCGCGGTGAAGAGCTTAATATTCTCATAGGCAGCCGCCCGTTCTCAAAGGACGAGGGCAGCGAAAAAGTTAAGCTCAATATCATCAGTATTCTCAATGAAAAATACGGCGTTACCGAGAGCGACTTTTTAAGTGCAGAGCTTGAGGCCGTACCTGCGTTAAAAGCGGTGGATATAGGCTTTGACCGCAGTATGATAGGTGCCTACGGGCACGACGACAGGGTTTGCGCATATCCGGCTGCCGAGGCTGTTTTCAGCGTGACCGAGCCGCGCTATACCGCAGTTGCTATACTCACCGATAAGGAGGAGACGGGCTCCGACGGCAACACCGGACTCAACTCTTCTTACTTTAAGTATTTTGTATCGGATTTGGCTGATTGTTTCGGTGCTAATTACCACACGGTTCTCTCAAATACAAAATGTCTCTCCGCCGATGTAAACGCCGCATTTGACCCGTCGTTCCCCGATGTATCGGAAAAAATGAATGCGTCATATTTAAACCACGGCGTTGTCATAACAAAATACACGGGCGCAAGGGGTAAGGGCGGTACAAGCGATGCCTCTGCGGAATATATGGGCAAAATCAGAGCACTGCTCGATGAAAACGACGTAGTATGGCAGACGGGCGAGCTCGGCAAGGTTGACGCAGGCGGCGGCGGAACAGTTGCCATGTATCTTGCAAATCTTGACATTGACGTAGTCGATTTGGGCGTGCCGGTGCTCTCAATGCACGCGCCGTTTGAAGTGGTATCAAAGCTTGATGTCTATATGGCGTACAGAGCGTTTAAGGTTTTTGCCGAAGGAAAATAAAAAAACACAACGGGGCTGTAAAATTTAAAAGTTTTACAGCCCCCGAAAAGGAATATACTTATGAAGGCTGTTTTACAGCGTGTCAAAAACGCTGAAGTTACCGTGGACGGTGAGTCCGTCGGAAAAATAGGCGAGGGGTATATGCTGCTTTTGGGCGTAATGAACGGCGACACAAAAGAGGACGCCGAACTGCTTGCCAAAAAGACCGCAATGCTGCGCGTGTTCACCGACGAAAACGATAAAATGAATAAATCTGTGCTCGATATCGGCGGCGAGGTGCTTGTTGTGTCGCAATTTACACTCTGTGCCGACGTAAAAAAGGGCAACAGACCGTCTTTTGACAATTCCGCAAAGCCCGATGAAGCAAAGGCTCTCTATGAGTATTTTTGCTCGGAACTTCTGAAAAACGGAGTTAAAAACGTTGAAACCGGTATTTTCGGCGCACATATGCAGGTGTCGCTTGTAAACAACGGTCCGGTCACAATAATTTACGATACTTCCGTATGGAAAAAATAACGGAGAAAACAATGTCACTTGATATAAAGGTTATGCCGCTCGGTCCGATAAGTGCCAACTGCTATATTCTGACCGACAAAAAAAGCCGCGAGAGTGCGGTAATAGACCCGGGCGATTTTAACGAAGCACTTAAAAACGCCGTAAAGGATTTAAACATCAAATACATACTTTTGACACACGGGCATTTTGACCATATTCTCGGAGTCTGCGGCTTAAAGGAGTTTACCGGGGCTAAGGTGCTCATACATAAGCTTGACGGCGATTGCCTGTCGGATGAAAATAAGAGCCTGTGCTCATGGGAGTGTCCGGGAAAGCAGAAAAAGATGTCCGCCGACATTTTGCTGTCCGATAACGATAAAATATCAATCGGCGACGCCGTTCTTCGCGTAATGCACACCCCCGGGCATACAAAGGGCGGCGTGTGCTATATTGATGAAAAAGACAAACTTATTTTTTCGGGTGATACGCTGTTTTGTCTCAGTGCAGGCAGATCGGATTTTCCCGGAGGCACAAAGGAGCTTTTCGAGTCTCTTAAAAGGCTGCGCGATTTGCCGGGCGATTATACGGTCTGTCCGGGGCATAACAAGGCAACAACCTTGGACTTTGAACGCAAAAATAACAGATATATGAGGGCGCTTTGATGAAGCTTCTTATAATTGGGCACAAATATCAGTATGAGATGTTAAAGCTCACTCAGATATTTTATCCGAATACAAAAATCGACCTGCTGTTTTCGTCTGCAGATACAGGCGATGACGAAACGGTAATCACAACCGAGCTCACAAAAGATAATATTACCGTGTCGTTTGCCGAGCAAAAAAAGCAAAAGGTTCTTACCAAACCGCGTCCAGAAAAAGAGGACGAAGAGCGGTGTATGGCATCTATGCTTTTTTCGCTGCTCTGCGAAAACACGGGATATATCCCTAAGTGGGGAATGCTCACGGGCATAAGACCGTCGAAGCTTTTCAGGGGATTTGCCGAAAGGTACGGCGAGGAAAAGGCGAAAAAAATATTCACGGACGATTATTTCGTTTCAAAGCAAAAGACCGGTCTTACGGCAAGCGTTGCCTCGGCTGAGGAAAAAACAATCGCTCTGTCGCGCCCCGATTCTTTCAGCCTTTACGTCGCAATACCGTTCTGCCCGTCGCGGTGCAGTTACTGCTCATTTGTATCGCATTCAACGGAAACAGAGAGTGCAAAGAAAACAATTCCCGAGTATGTTAAGCTCTTATGTGAGGAGCTTCGCATAACGGGCAAAATCGCAAAAGAAGCAAAGCTCAGGCTTGAAAGTGTATACTTCGGCGGCGGAACGCCCACATCGCTGTCGGCCTCTCAGCTTACTATGCTGTTTGACGCCGTCAGAGAAAATTTTGACCTGTCAACGTGCAGGGAGTACACCGTTGAAGCCGGCAGACCCGATACGATAACGGAAGAAAAGCTGCTTGCGATTAAAAACGGCGGTGCCGGCAGAATCAGCATAAATCCCCAGACCTTCAGCGACGAGGTTCTCAAAAATATCGGTAGGCGTCATTCGGCAAAGCTTACGAGGGAGAAATTCCTTGAGGCGCGCTCAATATGGTTTGACAATATAAATACCGACCTTATAGCGGGGCTGCCCGGCGACACCTACGAGGGCTTTTGCGATTCGCTCACCAAAACACTTGAGCTCTCACCCGAAAACATAACGGTACATACGCTCGCCCTAAAGCGCGCGTCAAATCTCGGCACGGAAATAGGCAAGATCAACACCGAAAACGGCGCCGCGGCAGATAAAATGCTCGATTTCGCCTACGGCTTGCTCACCGGTAACGGCTATTTCCCGTATTATATGTACCGCCAGTCCAAAACCCTGAATAACCTCGAAAACACGGGGTATGCGAAAAAGGGCAGAGAGTGCCTCTATAATATCTTTATGATGGAGGAGTGCCACAGCATATTTGCGGTTGGAGCAGGAGCCGTCACGAAGATATGTATTCCCGAAAAAAACGAGATAAAGCGAATATTCAATTTCAAATATCCGTATGAATATATTTCGAGGTTCGATATTATAAAGGAGCGGAAAACGAGATATCCGCTCTGCTGACAAAATCGAAAGAGTAGGCTTTGATATGTCAAATCTTCACAACACAATAGAATATATAAATTCGCTGTCTCAAAGCGACCCAAAGGAGCTTATAGACAGAAGTGAACAGAGATTTAAAAATATTATCAGAGATGTGTCGGATAAGGTAGAAAACGATTCGGGACTTCAGGTGGTTATGCTCGCGGGTCCCTCCGCGTCGGGGAAAACCACAACGGCGCAAAAGCTTGCCGAGGAATTCACAAGGCGCGGTATGAAAACATACCGTGTTTCACTTGATGATTTTTATCTTGACAGAGTCGATATCCCGGGCTACAGTGAGGGTAAACCCGACTACGAAACTGTGTTTGCGCTTGATTTACCGCTTATAGATAAGTGCATAAACAGCCTTTTGCGCGGTGAGACAACGGTTATGCCGATGTTCGATTTTGTGTCGGGTAAGCGCAAGGACGAGAGCTATGAAATAACTCTCGGCAAAAGCGACGCCATTGTTGTGGAGGGGCTTCATGCGCTCAATCCGATAATTACCGATAAGCTCCCGCACGAGAGAATACTTAAAATATATATCAGCGTGTCGTCGCGTATATATGACGAAAACAATAAGATAATTCTAAATAAGCGCAACATGCGTTTTATAAGACGAATGGTGCGCGATTACAATTTCAGGGGCAGCTCGGTTGAAAATACATATGAGCTTTGGGATAACGTCCGCAGCGGCGAAGACAAATATCTGTTCCCGTATTCGGGACTTGCCGATATGCGTATAAATTCGATACATCTTAGTGAGCCGTGCCTGTTTAAAGAGACGGCTTTAAATCTTCTTCGCAATGCCGAGCTTGACGGCGAACGTGCAAAGGATGCCTCAAGGCTTATAAGAGCTCTTGAAAAATTCAATTCCATATCTCCGGATATGGTGCCGGAAACATCGTTGCTGCGCGAATTTTTGGGATAATTTATTGACTAAACCGACATAAAATGATATTCTATCTTTTACTGCAAAATATGAGGTGATTGTCAGTTGGCGCAAAAAAAGAGAAAAAGCCAGTCGCTTTTAAACGGCGCGCTCGTTTTGAGCGTCTCGACGCTGCTTGTTAAAATTATAGGCGTTATCTATAAGATACCCATTTCCAATATGATGGGTGCGGTAGGTCGCGGCTATTTTGACTCGGCATACAACCTTTACATACCGATATATACCATTTCAATGGCGGGTCTTCCCGTTGCTGTTTCAAAAATGGTGTCGCAGCACGTGGCTCTCGGCAGATACCGAGATGTGCGTATGATTTTTCGCGTGTCGGCAAGGCTGTTTACGTTTACGGGTATTCTCGGCACGGTGCTTCTTCTCATTTTTGCATATCCTTATGCTCTTATAGCAAAGACAAATGAAGTGATTCCCGCCATTATTGCCATAACTCCGTCCATATTCTTCTGCTGTATGATGTCGATATATCGCGGATACTATAACGGACTTCGCAATATGAACCCCACAGCCATCTCGCAGGTTATAGAGGCAATAGGCAAAATGATATTCGGTATTGCTGCGGCAAAACTGACCATAACATACGGTTATTCGCAGTTTGAGTCGGGTGCTAAGGTGTTCGGAAAGGTATGCGCGACCGAATCCGAGGCTATGAGTGCCATTTACCCTTATGCGGCAGCGGCAGCGGCCGTAGGCGTTACCATGGGTACCGTTATCGGTATGATATACATGATAATCATGCACAAGGCGAAGGGCGACGGCATAACGCGCACCGAAATAGTCAATTCGCCGCGTCCGGTAAACAGCGGAGCCATTGCAAAAACGCTTGTGGCGATTGCGATTCCCGTAGTTACGTCGTCCATAATTTTCAGTCTTACAAATCTTATAGACGCCATAACCATACAAAACAGGCTTGACGGCGTTATTTCAAATAACCTTGACCTTATAAAGAGTATATATGCAACGCAAATAGCCGAGGCTCACGTTCTTGACGCCGACCTTAAGGATTTCCTTTACGGTGCATATACGCTCTCTCTTGACTTTAAAAACCTTATTCCGTCCATAACCACAACTCTCGGCGTCAGCGCTATACCGGCACTTTCGGCGGCTTATGCCGTTAAAGATAAGCGTGCGCTGAAGTCGTCGGTAGAGTCCGTTTTAAGAGTGGGTATGATAATATCGCTTGCCTCCGGTATAGGTATGGGCGTTTTGGCGGAGCCGATACTTCGTATGTTTTACGAGAACGGCAAATCCGCACCCGCCATATCAATAGCCGCGCCTATAATGGCGGCTTACGGCTACACCATTTTCCTGATGGCAATTTCCCAGCCCATGACTAATATGCTTCAGGCTGTCGGCAAAGCAAACGTCCCCGTTAAATCGCTGACTGTCGGAGCCGTTGTCAAGGTAGTGGCAAACTACATTTTCATAGGCATACCATCCATCAATATCAACGGAGCGGTCATAGGCACCGTTTTGTGCTATCTCATAGTGGTAATATATAACTATATAGCACTTATTAAGGCGACTAAGGTCAAAGTCAACCTTATGTCGGTTGTGGTAAAGCCGCTTATCAGTTCGGTTCTTTGCGGCGTGGCTGCATACTGTGCATATGGCATATCCTATAAGATATTGCCTCAGAGACTTTTCCATGGATATTCGTTTGCCAATATAACCGCAACATTGATTGCCGTAGTTGCAGCCATAATTGTCTATGTTATTTCCATGCTGCTTATCGGAGGGCTTGCAAAGGACGATATAATTATGATGCCCAAGGGAGAAAAAATTGCCAAAAAGCTTGCAAAATATGGATTTATAGAGTAAAATACAAAGGAAGGCTTATTAAAAATGGCGGTTGATTTTGAGTTTAAATCAAAATACAATGTTGATGACCTTTTAAGCATTATGCGCATACTCCGTGAACCGGGCGGCTGTCCTTGGGATATGGAGCAGACTCATGAGTCGATAAAAAAGAACTTTATCGAAGAGACCTATGAGGTTGTTGAGGCCATCGACAAAAAGGACAAGGAGCTTTTGTGCGAGGAGCTCGGCGATGTTTTAATGCAGGTCGTGTTCCATGCGGAGATGGAGAGGGAAAACGGCTCGTTTGATTTCTCCGATGTTGCGGACGGTGTCTGCAAAAAGCTGATAGAGCGTCATCCGCACGTTTTCGGCAATACCGAGGTTTCGTCCACGGACGAGGTTTTAAGTAATTGGGACGCCATTAAGTCTAAGTCGAAAAAGCGCAAAACCGTTACCGATAAAATGCTGTCCGTTCCGAGAGAGCTTCCGGCACTTATGCGTGCACAGAAGCTTCAGGAAAAGGCGAGCAAGGTGGGCTTCGATTGGCCCGATGTGAGCGGTGCGATAGACAAAATAGACGAAGAGAGCGCCGAATTCAAAGCCGCTGTAAAAAACGGCGACAGCGAAAATGCGTTTGAGGAGCTCGGCGATTTGCTTTTCTCGGCAGTCAATGCAGCACGTTTTATAAGTGTTGATGCCGAAGAGGCTCTTACCCGTTCATCCGATAAATTCCTGTCTCGCTTTGCGACGGTGGAACGCCTTGCAAAAGAGCGGAATATCAATATGGAAAAGTCCTCTATCACAGAGCTTGATAAGCTTTGGGACGAGGCAAAATTAAATTCAGCTTTCTGTTCGCACGCCGAGGGCGAAGCGACGGATAAATAAAACATTGTAAAACGGAGGAAAACAAAATGAATAAGACAGAACTTATCGCAGCAGTTGCTGAAAAGACCGACCTCTCTAAGAAAGACGCTGACGCAGCAGTATCGGCAGTTCTCGGTGCTATAACCGACGCTCTTAAAGCAGGCGACAAGATTCAGCTCGTTGGCTTCGGTACCTTCGAGGTTCGCAACCGTGCAGCTAAGCAGGGTCGCAATCCGAGAACAGGCGAGACCATGACCGTTCCCGCTTCCAAGGTTCCGGCTTTCAAAGCAGGTAAAGCTCTTAAAGACGCTGTTGCTGAATAATTAAGGCTTAATAAGGAAATTTACCCACCGCTTTTTGCGGTGGGTTTTTCTTTTACTTTGTATATTTTCCGTTCTTTAGGCGTGCAAACAGTTATTCCTCCATCTGTTTGCCGAGAAAAGACGCCGCAACAGCTACCAGTTTGCGCTCCGTCTCAGAGGGAAGAGAACCGTCGGAATTTAAAAGCAGCACAACGCAGCCAGAAACGTCGCCGCTGCCTATTATCGGATAAGCTACCGCCGCTTCACGGCTCATTCCGCTTATCGGGTAAATAGGCTCTTCATCGGCAGATGCGGTATAGTTGGTTCTGCTTTCCATGAGTGTTTCAAGTTCCGACGATATTCTTCTTTCAAGATATTCTTTCGATATTCCCGAAACGGAAATCACGTGGTCACGGTCCGTTATTATAACAGGCAAGTCGGTAGCTCTGCAAAGCACCTCGGCATATTGGTCGGCAAATTCGGACAGCTCGCCAATCGGCGAGTATTTTTTAAAGATAACTTCTCCGTCCGACGCCGTAAATATTTCGAGCGGGTCACCCTCTCTGATACGCATTGTTCTGCGAATTTCCTTAGGAATGACAACTCTGCCGAGATCGTCTATTCTACGCACTATTCCTGTCGCTTTCATAAATTTTGCTCCTTAAAACTTTGTTACTTTTATAGTTTTTCAAACAGTTTTAAAATTATACCGTTTGTTGTTTCAACCTAAACCGATTTATAATTTTTTATGGGTGCTCGGATGGCTGAATAGCATGTATACAGCCGTCAACTGTTTAACATGGTAAATATACATTAAACAGTTGACAACAAAAGTGCGGCTGTGCTAACATTATATAATTAAAATATAAAAATAAACGAACTGTTATAATGTCGAAGTTAGTCAAAACTAACACGCTGCGGAGGATAAAAATGACTCTTGATATGTTGAAAAACGGCGAAACGGCCGTAATCAAAACGGTTGGCGGCGAGGGTGCGCTGAGACTGCGCTTCCTTGATATGGGGCTTATTCCGCATACGGCCGTCACTCTTCAAAAGACCGCGCCCATGGGCGACCCGATAGAAATAAGGGTCAGGGGATATGAATTGACGCTCAGGAAGGCGGACGCGAAGCTTATAGAGGTAGAAAAAGCATAAAGCTTTTAATTCGGAAAGGTCAAGGATAATAAATGATATTTGCACTTGCAGGAAATCAAAACTGCGGTAAAACAACACTTTTTAATGCGTTGACAGGCTCAAATCAGCACGTCGGAAATTTTCCGGGCGTTACGGTTGACCAAAAAATGGGAAGCATAAAGGGGGCAAAAAACTGCTCCGTCGTCGACCTTCCCGGTATCTATTCGATAAGACCGTATACACAAGAGGAGATAGTTTCGCGAGACTTTATACTCGACGGCAAGCCCGACGGGATAATCAATATAGTTGACGCCACAAATATTGAGCGGAATCTCTATCTGACCTTGCAGCTTTTGGAGCTGAACCTACCTATGGTGGTGGCTCTGAATATGATGGACGAAGTCAGGGCAAACGGCGGAACGGTCAATGTCAAAAAGCTCAGCGAGAGCCTCGGCATACCGGTAATTCCGATAAGTGCCGCAAAAAACGAAGGTGTTTCGGAGCTTGCGGATAAAATGGTATATGTCGCAAAAAATCGTATTTTGCCGAAAAGAATAGATTTTTGCTCAGACGGCCCCGTACACCGCTGCATTCACTCGGTAGCCCACGTGATAGAGGATCATGCGCGAAACATCTCGGTCCCTCCGAGATTTTGTTCCACAAAGCTCATAGAGGGCGACGAATATTTTGCCGACAAGCTTGAGCTTGATAAAAACGAACGAGAGCTTATTGAGCACAGCGTTGTGGAAATGGAGCATGATACCGGTCTTGACCGTAATGCGGCTCTTGCCGATATGCGATATACGTTTATCGAAAAGGCGGTTTCCGAGTCGGTGGTTAAGTGCCGTGAAAGCCGTGAACATAAACGAAGCGTGAAAATAGATAAAATACTCACGGGAAAATACACGGCGCTGCCGGTGTTTTTCGGCGTAATGTTCCTTGTATTTTGGCTCACCTTTAACGTAATAGGCTCACGCCTTTCGGATCTGCTGTCACTCGGAATTGACGCGCTGACGGACATATGCGACAGGGGACTTACCGCATACGGCATAAATCCCATAGTACACAGCCTTATTATTGACGGTATATTCGCCGGAGTCGGAAGTGTTTTGAGCTTTTTGCCTATAATAGTTACGCTGTTTTTCTTCCTGTCAATTCTCGAAGACACGGGCTATATGGCGCGCGTCGCTTTCGTTATGGATAAGCTTCTCAGAAAAATAGGCCTTTCGGGCAGAAGCTTTGTTCCGATGCTCATAGGCTTCGGCTGCTCCGTGCCTGCGATAATGGCGACGAGGACTCTCTCGTCAGACCGTGACCGCAAAATGACTATTCTTTTGACTCCGTATATGAGCTGTTCCGCAAAAATACCGATATATGCCGTGTTTACGGCGGCATTTTTTACAAATACCGCGCGCTTGTTATGATAGGACTTTATGCCACGGGTATACTTCTCGGCATAATTGTTGCGCTGATATTAAAAAGGACGGCCTTCCGCGGCGAACCCGTACCGTTTGTAATGGAACTCCCGAATTACCGTATGCCATCGCCGAAAAGCGTCTTTTTACTGCTTTGGGAAAAAGCGCGTGATTTCCTGCAGAGAGCATTCACCGTAATATTTATTGCGACGATAATAATTTGGTTTTTACAGTCGTTTGATACAAGACTCAATATTGTGGACGACAGCGCGGACAGCCTGCTCGCCATGATAGGTAAATTTATAGCACCGATATTTAAGCCGCTCGGCTTCGGTGATTGGCGAGCCGTAACGGCGCTTATATCGGGCTTTACCGCAAAAGAAGCCGTTGTAAGTACGCTGTCTGTTCTTATGAATACGGGCACGGCGCAGCTCGGCTCGGTTCTTCCGAGCCTGTTTACGGGGCTTTCGGCTGTCAGCTTCCTTGTGTTTACCCTTTTGTATACACCGTGCGTTGCGGCTGTTGCCACCATTAAAAAGGAACTCGGCTCCCGCATTAAAACAGTCGGCGTTGTATTTATGCAATGCGCCGTCGCGTACATAGCGTCATTTATAGTTTACAGCGTCGGAGGCCTTTTTGTATGAATACCGCCGACATTGTGATTATCTGCATTTTGGCGGCGGCTGTGGCGGCGGCAACGGTCTTTATAGTCAGGCGCCGCAAAAAAGGCAAGTGTATAGGCTGCTCCGGCAATTGTGCCGCTTGCACCGCATCGTCAAACAACAAAAACGCTGATTTAAAAAAGCTTTGACCGATAATAAAAAAGGAACTGTAAAAACAGCGGTTTTTACGGCTCCTTTTTTCTTTAATTTGCGTGCTTATTTCTTTTCGTAGCTCTTGCAGAAATGCGGGTCCTGAATCTGCTGATTTGTGCATGAGCAGTCATGAGTTACCTCGATAACGCTTCTGTCGCAGCCGCAGCCGGCGGTGTTGTGTACGCATTCGCATACATCGCATTTTACACCCTTATTTTCCATAATGTCACCTCCCGTAAGATGATATTATATTTTGCGCAGTTATAAATTCTTTATACGGTAAAGAGACAAGTAAAAATGTATTTTTCGGATAAAATTTTCAATCGAATTTTTTATACGGCGGAGCGTTCAATTCGCGGCGGCATTTTTGATTTGCTTGCCGGCGGAATCTATTTTGTAATCGCCGTCGTATATAAGCTCGCTTACCGTAACAAACGAATAGCCTTTTTTCTCAAGCTCCGTGAGAATTCGGTCGAGCGCGTCGGGCGTGTTTTTTATATCGTTGTGAAAGAGTATAATTGAACCGCACTCGGTCTTATCCGTTACGCGCTTTACTATTTCATCGGTGTCAAGTCCCTTCCAGTCAAGCGAATCGACGGACCATTGTATTGTTTTCATATTGAGCTTTGTTGCTGCGGTTATCGTGTCATTTGTATAATCCCCCGACGGAGCGCGCAAAAGAACGGGTGTAATTCCTATGGCTTTTTTTACCGCTTCGTTACAGAGTGTTATGTCTTTTATGATTTCGCTCTCAGTAAGACTCGAATACATATTGTGCGATGCAGAGTGATTTCCTATCTCGTGTCCGGAGGCATAAAACGCCTTTACGCTGTCGGGATATTTTTCCGCCCATTCCCCGACGACGAAAAACGTAGCCTTGGCATTGTGATTTTTTAAAATTTCTATGAGCCTTTCCGTGTCGTCGGCTCCCCAAGCAGCGTCAAAGGTGACTGCGACCTTTTTTTCGCCCGTCTCAACGCAGTAGATGGGCAGAAGCCGTTTGCTCTCCTCGGCAGCGGCAGAGCTGAGTGCGCTTTTTCTGCCGCAGATTCCGAATACGATAAGCAGCGCGGATAATGTGACAGCGGTTATCGCCGTAAGCCCTCTCTTAGTCAAAATTATATATTTCAAAAAAACACCCCCTCATACTAAATGTATGAGGGGGACAAGCTTTTAAGACTCTATTCGGCTACCGGCTCGCTGTCTTTTTCACGGAGCTCACGAAGCTCTTTTTCTATGGCTTCCTCCATAGACGGATCTGTGGCTTTTTTGTTTTTGAATTTTTTGGACACCGCAATATTGATTATGACATTTGCGAGGAACAACGCTATTCCTACCGCAAATAACGGGGATACCGAGCCTGTGATTATGTTTACGCTTGTTTCGGCCGCGGCATTTAAAAATGCGTAAACAAAGTATGCCGAAAGACTCCAAAAAACGGTGCTGAGGATGTTTAATACCGTGTCGGCTTTGCTGCTGAGTGACATTGACGCTATAAGCACAACAAAGAAATTTACAACTCCGAGTGCGGCGGCCAAAAACGCAAATCCCACGCCGAGAAACATTTTTGCAAAAACACCGCCGAGCGCCTCGCCTTGCATCAGCGAGAGCGAAGCCTTTATATCATATTTGGTCAAATAGTTAAGTATAAACGTGAGAAATGAAACACTCTCCGTTTTTTCGAAAAACGGGAAGCAGAGTGTGATTTTTACAAGCGGCACAACAAAAGCCACAAGCGGCAAAAGAGTAAAAACAAGGCGCACTATCATAAGCGGAGAGCCTACCGTGCCGTATTTGAAGTTACTCATTTTGTAATGCAGCTTTGCGAATGATGTCTCGGCCGTATCGGCATCATTTTCAAGCCTCTCTTCCCATTTGTAGTTGGGGATATTAACTCCGCAGTGCTTACATTCGGCACGGAAGTCGTACCAATGAAGCTTTGCTCCGCACTTGGGACATTTTGCCATAATTCTCAATCCTTCTTTATTATTTGTTTTTATAAAATCTTATAACATTCCATGAAAACGGCTTTAAAACGGCGTGTGCCGTTTTGCCGTCAACCGTGGGGATTTCTCCGTTTACGGGGAAGACGTTTATTTTGTCGAATCCGTTGACCGCGTTTTTGTCAAAGCCGCACATTTCAATATGCTCTTTGCCGGAAAAGTCTTCAAGATCCAAAAGATTTATGCACATATCATAGCTTTCGCTCGGGTCTCTGTTTACCGCAAATACGGTAAGAGCGTTGCCGTCGTCACTTAAAACCGCCACGGAGTCAACGTCCGGAACATCGGTAAACTCTCTTGTGTCGTGCTTGCCGCATACTGTGTTTGAGAGTAAAACGGTTCCTCTGCCGTAATTTGACGCGTGCATAAACGGATAGAATATAGTCTGCTCAAAAATTCCACCGCCGTTTTCCGTCATAATGGGGGCTATGACGTTTACAAGCTGTGCAAGACACGCGACCTTAACCCTGTCGGCATGCTTTAACAGAGTTATCAGCATAAGCCCGACCAAAAGTGCGTCCTCAAAGGTGTATACGTCTTCAAGCTGGTGAGGAGCGGTGCTCCACTTCTCTACCTCGTCGCCGTTTGAGTGGAACCAAACGTTCCACTCGTCAAAGGAGAGATTGACGGTGTGCTTTGAATGCTTTCTGCCCTTTACGGAATCGCATATACAAATTACCGTTTTTATGAATTCGTCCATAGCCATGCTCTTAGCGAGGAAGCTCTGCGTGTCGCCGAGCTTGTTGTCGTAGTATTGATGAAGCGATATGTAATCCACGCTGTCGTAGGCTATGTCGAGGCAGGTATCCTCCCACTTGCCGAAGGTTTTCATATGGTCGTTGGAGCTGCCGCAAATTACGGTTTCGATTGAGTCGTCCGTGAGTTTCATTGCCTTTGATGCCTGATCCGCCAAAAAAGCATATTCCTTCGCTTCCTTGTGGCCGAGCTGCCAACCGCCGTCCATCTCGTTTCCGAGGCACCACAGCTTTATACCGTAAGGGCTTTCGGCACCGTTTTTACGTCGCATATCGCTGTAATATGAGCCGGACGGGTGATTGCAGTATTCAACAAGATTTCTTGCGTCGTCGACTCCGCGCAGACCGAGGTTTACGGCCATCATACAAGCTGTGTCCGCCTTTTTGCACCACTTCATAAATTCATCCGTGCCGAAGAGATTGGGCTCCGTAACGCCCCAGGCGAGCTCAAGCCTTTTCGGCCTTTCGCTTACGGGACCTACACCGTCCTCCCACCTGTATCCGGAAACAAAGTTTCCGCCGGGGTAGCGCACTATCGGTACGCGAAGCTTTTTAACCTCGTCGATGACGTCTTTTCTGAACCCGTCTTCGTCGGCACAGGGGTGACCCGGCTCATATATTCCGCCGTAAACGGCTCTGCCGAGGTGTTCTATGAACGAACCGAAGATTCTGTCGTCAACCTTGCCTACTTTAAATTCGCCGGCAAGTGATAATTCAGCTTTTTTCATATTGTATCTCCTGAAAAAATTATTTCTTTTTGGAATTCTCCGTTGTAGTCTCGTTATTTGAGGTGTCCGCCTTTTCGTATATGAATGTGCGCATTGCCGAAACGTTTTTATCCATATCTATCGAGAGCACGTTGCCGGCTGATTTTTTAACGCTCTTCCAGCTTCCGTCAATCGGAACCTGCATCTGAGCAAGATCGTATTTCATATATTTTACGGAGCTCTTTGCGAGATTTACAAGCTCGTCCGTGGTAAGATCCGTTTCAATCATCGGCATAACCTTTTCGGCTATCGAATAGAGTGCCGTCGGATTTGATTTTGCCTTATCTATAATTGCCGAAATGACCTTGCGCTGACGCTGTGTGCGGTAGAAGTCGCTGTCGAGATAGCGCATACGGCTGTACCAAAGAGCCTGCATACCGCTGAAGTGATTTACACCGGCGTTTGTGGCTCCGGGGAAAGCGTCTTTTTCGGCCTGAGTCATATTGTAACGCGCGTTTATGTAGTTTGCCTCTTTTTCGGTTACTTCAACATCTACGCCGCCGAGCTCGTCGATTATAGTGGTAAACATATCAAAGTTCACAAGCATATAGTTATCTATATCCACTTTGAAATTGTATTCTATTGTGTCTACAAGCAGCTGCCTGCCGCCGTGGCTCTGCGCCGCGTTTATCTTGTTCCACTTCCAGCCCGGAATTTCAACATATGTGTCGCGAAGAATGGAGGTGAGCTTTAATTGCTTGTTCTTTTCGTCAATGGATAGAATCATCATGGTGTCGGACCTTGTGCTGTCTGAGCTTTCCCCCTCGCGCGCGTCAACGCCTATCAGGAGAATGTTGCGTACCGAATCCGAATGTGCGAGCTTTGAAGAATCTATGTATTCGTTCTCCTGAAGCGGAGAGTAGTTGACCTCGCCGAGCAGCTTCTTTGCCTGATGGTATGTAACTGCGGCAAAGGCGGCGCAGAGCACCAGTAAAATCAATATGACTATACCGATTATCTTGCCTGCGCTGTGTCGGTGATGCTTTTTTTCTCTCGGCTGCCTGCCGCTTGAAATATCGGTAAAGCCGTGCTCGTCGGAAACCTTTTTGGCTCTTGAATTTGCGGCTCTGTTATAGTTGTAGCTGTAAGGTTTGACCTCCGGACTTGTGTTTATCTCTCTGTGGCGCGGAACGGGAGCCTCGTTTTCGGAATCTTCGTTATCTGATTTGTCGTCTCTCCCCGTGAAGAAGTCCTCAAAATCGTCATCACCCTTCTTGTCGGAAGAGACTGCACGTCCCTCCTCTTCGCTGTCGCTGTATATATCCTCGTAACCGTTCTTTTCGGAAGAACTGTAAATATCCTCAAAATCGTTATTGCCGAATTTCTTGTCATCTGCCATAATTGACACCCTTTCACACAACAGCTTATAATATAATGAGTATATTTTATCGTAAATTACTGCTTTTCACAATCCCTTTTGATTAAAATTTTATTACAAAAACAGTAATTTTAATGTCAATTTAAACATTGAGGCGTGATTTGAGACTTAATGTTTAAATTTGTGTCTTGAAACGAGCGAAAAAAAAAACCTGTATAATATTTTCAGATTTTTCTAAGGAGAACCACGATGCTGGGAAGGTTTGTCAAAGTGAGGGTCACAAGACCCATAGGATTCTTTGACGGCAACAGCAAGACGCAGTACCGCCTTAATTACGGTACCGTCGAAAGCGGGCTTGAACCGCACTCTCCCGTAAAGGGCGCCTTTATTATGGGCATAAATCACCCCGTAAGAAATTTTGACGGCAGGGTAATAGCCACCGTTAAAATACCTAAGACAAAAGGCGTAATTATTGTTGTGTCGCCAAAGAGTAAAAGATTTATAGTAAATGATGTGCGTGACGCGCTTGCGTTTATGTACAAAAAAGGCTCCTATTCGATAGATTGTCTTTATGAGCGCAGCTGCGGCGCGATAGTTTACCGGGAAATAGCGGGCGAAAGAAGATTTTTGCTTATCAAAAACAAGCGCAGCGCAAATTGGGGCTTCCCCAAAGGCCATGTCGAAGAGGGCGAGAGCAACGAGGATACCGCAAGACGCGAGGTCCTTGAGGAAACCGGGCTTCATATAGCCATTCTTCCGGAATTTAAGAGCCGTTCGGAGTATACGATTCAGGGCAGAATAGAAAAAACGGTTATAATTTATATCGCCTCTACAAAAGATACAAGAACCGTTATTCAGCCGGAGGAAATTGAGGACTACATTTGGTTAAGCTATGATAATGCTTATAAGACCCTTAATTATGAAAACGACAAGGCTATTCTCAAAAAAGCAAAGGCTTATTTGACGGAGCACTCTATCTGATTATAAGGAGAATTATATGCTATCTACATTTTCGCAGTACTTTATGACGCTGTCCGCGGCAGAAAATCTCGCGGAAAAAATGGTGCATCTGTTCGGAGATACCATACCGTCATGGCTTACGGTGCTTATAATTTCGCTGTTCCCGATTCTTGAGAACCGCGGCGGTATGATAGCCGCAAGACTGCTCAATATGAATATGCTTCAGGCATTCATCATCTCGTATCTCGGGAATCTTGTGCCGATACCGTTTATCCTTTTGTTCATCAAAAAGATATTCGAGTGGCTGAGAAAGATAAAGGGCTTTGACAAAATAATAAAGCACTTTGAAGCAAAAGCCGAAAAGAATCGAGATAAAATAAACCGCGGTAAGCAGTGGGGGCTTTTGCTGTTCGTTGCGATTCCGCTTCCCGGAACCGGCGGCTGGACGGGCGCGCTTATGGCGTCGCTTTTGGAAATACCGCCTAAAAAGGCATTTCCGATAATCGCCCTCGGCGTACTTATAGCCGGGCTTATAATGACCACCGTGACATACGGCATAGGATGGATAGTTTCCGGCTCGTAAGTCTTATATGGTTTTATGATTCCAAGACCTGTTTTCGCTTTGCGGCGAGGGCAGGTCTTTTAAGTGTCAAAAATTTTTTTGATTATTTGTGAGTATTGCCTATTGATTTTTCAAAGAACGGTTGTTAAAATTTTAACGTAGATGGTTAAACGTTTACCCACGTTGCCGCTAAATTTATTTTATTGAATACGGAGGAATAAGTTATGGCTAACAGATTTGTTCTTAACGAGACTTCTTATCACGGCAAGGGCGCAATAGAGAGCATTGCCGACGAGGCAAAGGGCAGAGGCTTTAAAAAGGCTTTTATTTGCTCGGACCCCGATCTTCTTAAATTCGGAGTTACCAAAAAGGTTACGGATGTTCTTGATAAAGCCGGACTTGACTATGAGATATACTCCGACATCAAGGCTAATCCCACAATAGAAAACTGTCAGCACGGCGTTAAGGCATTTAAGGCTTCGGGTGCCGATTATCTTATCGCAATCGGCGGCGGTTCCTCAATGGATACCTCTAAGGCGATTGGCATAGTTGTTGCAAATCCCGAATTTTCAGATATCAGAAGCCTTGAGGGAGTGGCTCCCACAAAGAATAAGGCTGTTCCGATTTTTGCCGTTCCCACAACCGCAGGCACAGCCGCTGAGGTTACCATAAACTATGTTATAACCGACGCCGAGAAAAACAGAAAAATGGTGTGCGTCGATGTTCACGATATCCCGGTAGTTGCTTTTGTTGACCCGGATATGATGTCGAGTATGCCAAAGGGGCTTACTGCCGCAACCGGTATGGACGCTCTTACACACGCTATTGAGGGCTACATCACAAAGGGTGCTTGGGAGCTTTCCGATATGTTCCATTTAAAGGCAATCGAAATAATTTCCCGCGCTCTTCGAGGTGCTGTTGAAAACACCCCCGAGGGCAGAGAGGAAATGGCTCTCGGTCAGTACATAGCCGGAATGGGCTTCTCAAATGTCGGCCTCGGCATAGTTCACTCTATGGCTCATCCGCTCGGCGCGCTTTACGACACACCTCACGGTGTTGCAAATGCAATTATTCTTCCGACTGTTATGGAATATAACGCTCCGGCTACCGGTGAAAAATACAGAGATATAGCAAAGGCTATGGGCGTAAAGGGTACGGACGATATGACTCAGGATGAGTACAGAAAGGCTGCTGTTGATGCAGTAAAATGCCTTGCTTCCGATGTAGGTATTCCCGCAGACCTTAAAGAAATCGTTAAAGAAAAGGATATACAGTTCCTCTCGGAGTCTGCGTATGCGGATGCCTGCCGTCCCGGTAACCCTCGCGACACAAGCGTTGAAGAGATTGCAGAACTCTATCGTTCGCTTATCTGACGCATTATTACTCAACAATAACGAAATTTTGGTTTCCTCGCTTAAGGGACGAGCCGCCGTAATGGCGGCTCGTCCCTTTTTTAACGGTACTTTACACGCGACTTGTGTTTTGATATTATATTATCGATATATTATAGATTTAAAGGAGACGTTCGGATTTTGGACAATGACGAAAACAAACTGAAGAAGCGCTTCGCGGAGCTGTCGCTGCGCGCCGTCGAGCAGCGAAGAACCGTAAGTTCCGATTTTTTAACGCTTGACGAGCAAAGCACTTTAGCATCTGCACAGCTGTTTTCGAGGGTGTATCTTTACGGCGGCTATCCGCTTGCCGAGCGTCGTGCGGCTCTTTTCGGCGAAAAGAGCGAAGAGGAAAAAGCGGCCGAATGCGATTTTGTGTGGGTGAAAATTTCACCGGTGGCAAAAAAAGTTTGCCGACGAGCTCACACACCGTGATTTTCTCGGTACGCTTATGGGGCTCGGCATCAAGAGAGAGACAATAGGCGATATTCTCACGGATGATAATTGCGGATACGTTTTTTGCGAAAAAAAGGTTGCACGCTTTGTGCTCGACAATCTTGATAGGGTCAAGCACACCACGGTGCGATGTGAGATGACCTTATCTCCTCCGGACTCTGTCGGAGCCTTGCCGGAGGAGCGGACGGTTACGGTGCCGTCTCTGCGGCTTGACGCGATGGTTGCCGCGGTTTATAAAATATCGCGCAGCGAGTCACAGCAGCTTTTTATGCAAAAGCTTATATTTGTAAACGGCAAAATGACCGTCAATTCATCATATATACCGAAAGAGGACGAGATAATATCGGTGCGGCACAAGGGACGGTTTGTGTTTTGCGGCAAAATCGGAGAGACAAAAAAACAGCGTCTTAAAATCTCCGTCAGAGTTTTTTGAAATACGTACAAAAAATCGGACTGTAAAAACGTGCTTTTTACAGTCCGACATATTTTTATATTGTGATTATGAGTTTTGGTCTATCTGCTCCTGCAAATTAGGTATCAGAACCTTTTGTGTAAGTAAAAATACCGTCAGTCCGTCCTTTAAGGTACAACCGTCATTTCCCGTATAGCCGCCGGTACGGCTTACCTTGGAGCAATCGGCGTTTACGTAATAAACGTATTTAAGCGTGTCGGCGTTTCTTATGAGCTTGCCGTTTTCGTCTCGGCTGCCGTTAAATTGCCAGATGTAGTTACTGTCTCTGCCCTTTACCGAATATGCGGTTATAAGACCTTCGCGGTCAATTCCGTATTTCGCGACTACGGCGTCAACAAATTTGTTGTCCGTATCGAAGTCAAGCTGCGAATCGCCGTATTGTGCTTCGTATTCCGTTGTTTCCGTGCTGACTGCGGCGGGAGCCGTGCTTTGAGGCTTCGTGGATTCGGCTGTGGTTTTTTCAACCTTTTTTGTTGTCGTTTCGATGGGAACGGTTGTTTCGGAATATGAGACGGCAGGTGTGGTATAATCCTCCTGCTTTTTTTTGCCGCAGGAGCAAAGACACGCGAGCATCAGCAATATACATAATGAGATTTTAAAGTGCTTCATAACAAATCCTTATAAAAAATCAAGCGGTGTAACCGAAATTACACCGCTTGTCGATTGGCTTGATTATTTGCCGCCGATGATGCCGCCGATGAGACCCATTATAGCGTCGATGATAGGCTTAAGGGTCGGAAGCACGTTAGCCTCGAAGAAGCCCTTGATTGTTTCAAAGATAGAACTGAAATCCATGGATTATCTCTCCTTTTTTTAAATTGGTTTTAGGATCCTTCCTGTGTATAATATATCAGAGAAAATAAAAAAAGAAAAGAACTTTTTTCGAAAAAACACTACAAAATTAAACTGCTTATATTGGTAAAAACTAACAAGTCGGGCCGGAGTGTTGATTTGCTGTGTGCAATGAGGCGGATGTTTTTATTGTAAGAAAAGACATTTTGTGATACAATAATATTGTTGCTGCAAAGGTATCGGGCAGATACGGCGGCAGAATACAAATATATTCGGGAGAGTGCTCTTATGGCTCTTAAAACAGGTGCGCTGATTATAGCCGCAGATAATAAAAAACGCGAAAAACCCATTTATATGTGCGAGGCTTTGTCTTTGCCGCTCATTTCGTATGTGAAGTCGTATGCCGAAAAGGCTGATGCGGAAAAAACGGCAATTATAATTGAAAGTGATAACTCCGGTGTTGAAGCAATAAAGGGCGACAGCCGGGTGTTTGTATCGCCGGATGCCGAAAATGACAGCGATTTTCTGCTTGCAGCCGACGGCTTTGCAGACGAATTTGACTATGTATATGTTCTCTATGGAAATGTACCGCTTATGAGCGGCAGCTCTCTTAAAAACGCGCTTTCTCTCTGCGTGAACGAGGGAAATGAGGCGGCCGCCGTCTTTTCAAGACAGCCTAATGGTGAGGACGTGACCGGAGCGTATGTGTTCTCTTCAAAAAAACTCATGACACTCATTAAAAACGGCGCATCGCGCTCAGCCGAGGAGCTTTTCCGCGCCTGTGATAAAAAAACACGGTTCCAAACCGATTGCAGATGCGAAACGAGTGCCGTCTATGATATGGGCTCACTTCACGAAATCAGCGAGACTGTTCGCTTAAGAGAGATAGAGCATCAGCTTGACTGCGGTGTGAATATCCCGTGCTTTGACGGAGTTATGATTTCCCCGAATGTAAAAATCGGCGAGGGTACACTGATTTTGCCCGGCACGATTTTACGCGGAAACGTAACGATAGGCAAAAACTGCACCGTAGGGCCCAATACGCTTCTTCACAATACAACTGTCGGCGATGATGCGTATTTAAACAGCGTTCAAAGCTTTGACGCAAGGATAATGAGCGGCGTAAATATAGGCCCGTTTGTGCATATCAGACCCAATTCGGTGATAGGCGAAAAGGTGCATCTCGGCAACTTCGTCGAGGTGAAAAATTCCAATATAGATACCGGCACAAAGGTTTCGCACCTTACGTATGTCGGCGACAGCGACGTGGGCAAGAGGGTAAACTTCGGCTGCGGAACGGTAACGGTCAACTATACAGGCAAGGCGAAATTCAGAACCACCATAGGCGACGATGCGTTTATAGGCTGCAACACAAATCTTGTAGCTCCCGTGACGGTCGGTGACGGCGCATATACCGCGGCAGGCTCCACAATAACAGAGGACGTTCCCGGCGATTCGCTCGGTATAGCAAGAGCACGTCAGGTCAACAAGATAGGCTGGTGCCTAAAAGATAAATAAGGACAGGTAAACACAATAATGTTAGGCAGATTCAAAAAAACGGAAGCTGTCGGCGCACCCGAATTTTTAGTGGCAGGGCTCGGTAACCCCGAGAAAAAATATACCCTGACACGTCATAATTCGGGGTTTTTGTGCGTTGACTTTCTTGCCGAAAAGCACGGTTTTAAAATAAATAAACTCAAGTTCAAGGCGGTTATAGCCGATACGGTTATAAACTCGCACCGCTGCATTGTAATGAAGCCGCAGACCTATATGAATTTAAGCGGAGAGGCCGTAAAGGCCGCGGCAGATTTTTATAAGATACCTCCGGAAAAAATCATTGTGATTTTTGACGATATATCGCTTGACGTAGGCAGACTGAGAATACGCCGCAAGGGCTCAGACGGCGGTCATAACGGTATAAAGAGCATAATATCCTGTATAGGCAGCCAAAATTTTCCGAGAGTCAAAATCGGCTGCGGCAAAAAGCCTCATCCCGATTACGACCTTGCCGCATGGGTTCTCTCCGAGTACAAAAAGGACGAGGCACCGGAGCTTAAAAAGGCACTTGATAATGCCTGCTGTGCGGTGGAGCTTATTTTGGACGGCAAAACAGACGAAGCCATGAATAAATATAATTCCTGAAGGAGCTTTAATTTAATATGTCAGCATTTGCTGAGGTCTTAAAGGCCTCGCCCGAATATAAGACGCTCGAAAAGGCGGTAAAAAGCAAAAATCTGCCTGTCGGAGTTCTCGGCGTTTCGGGAATCCATAAGGCTCATATTATAAATTCGCTCTGCGGTAATTTAGATCGCAGGGCTCTTGTCATTATGCCCGACGAAGCGGCTGCGACGAAGCTTTGCGAGGACTTGCGTGTTTTCGGTAAGAATTCGTTTCTGTATCCGGCGAGGGACTTTTCGTTTACCTCGGCGGAAAATCGTTCCCACGAATATGAGCAGCGCCGTATAAATGCGCTCACAAATATTTTAAACGGCACCGCCGATATAGTGGTTTGCTCCGCAGAGGCGGCGGTTCAGAGGACCATTCCGCCCGAGGACTTAAAACATTCGCTTACGATAAGGCGAGGCGAGGATATTAAGCTCGGCGACATAACGAGTGTGCTTCTGTCCGCAGGCTATACGAGAGCCGATATGGTGGAGGGAGTAGGTCAGTTTTCCGTGCGCGGAGGAATACTCGACCTGTTTTCGCCCGACGACCAAAATCCCGTCAGAATAGAGTTTTGGGGCGATACCGTTGACACCATGGCTCATTTCGACATAATGTCTCAGCGAAGAACCGACAATGTTGATAAGCTGACGCTTATGCCGTCAACCGAGATAGTCTTTTCGGGCGGCGACGACTTAATGAAAAAGATTACCGCATTTTATGATACCGTAAAGGGTAAGGGAGCCAAAAAGGCTCGCGAAATGCTGCAAAAGGATATAGACAGGCTCAAAAACGGCGTGAGCTTAAGCTCTGCCGATAAGTATCTTCCGCTCGCTTACGAAGAGAATGCGACAATTTTAAGCTATGCCGATTCGCTTTTGCTTATTGTTTGCGAGAGCGCCGGAGTCAAGGAAAAGGCAAACACCGCAATAAAGCTCCAAAACGAGGATATAAAATATCTCCTTGAGGACGGCGAGCTTTGCCGCGGACTCGACGAGTTTACGATGACCTTCCCGGAGCTTACACGCGAATATGAAAAAAAGGATACTGTTTTTCTCGACGATTTTGCGCGCGGTTCGTTTGACGTACCGGTACGCGACCTTGTAACGTTTACGGCGTCAACACTTCCCGTATGGAACGGAAAGCTCGACATACTCTTGGACGATTTGTCTCCGCTTGTTCAAAAGGACTCGACGGTTGTAGTAATGGGAGGAACGGAAAAGGCTGCAAAAAACCTTGCTGAGGATCTCGAAAACGAGGATGTTCCGGCACTTTATTTTCCGCTCGAGCCTGCCGAATTTCCGCGTGGCAGAGTTTCGGTTTTGCCCGGTGCGCTCTCGGGCGGCTTCGGCTATCCGCACGAAAAATTTTATGCCTTTACCTATGGCAGAAACGCCGTTGCGTCCAAAAGAAAAAGCAGGAGCGGGTTTAAAAAGGGACAGAGCCTCCACTCGCTTGATGAGCTTAAAAAGGGCGACTACGTTGTTCATTCGCTCCACGGTATAGGCGTGTTTGACGGCATCAATAAGCTTGAGGTCGGCAAAATAACCAAGGATTATATCAAAATCAAGTATGCAAAGGGCGACGTTCTGTATGTCCCGGTAACGCAGCTTGACCTTGTCTCAAAATATATAGGCCCTCACGAGGACGACGGCAGAACAGTAAAGCTGAATAAAATCGGCGGCAAGGACTGGGAAAAAACGAGAAATAAGGTTCGTGCCGCAGTCAAGGATATGGCGGATCAGCTCATAGCCCTGTATTCAAAAAGGCAAAACAGCCCCGGCTATGCATTTTCTCCGGATATAGATATGCAGAGCGATTTCGAACGGCGGTTTGAATATGACGAGACGTCCGATCAGCTCAGAGCAATCGATGAAATAAAGGGCGATATGGAAAAGCCTTATCCCATGGACAGACTTCTCTGCGGCGACGTCGGCTTCGGAAAAACCGAGGTCGCGCTTCGTGCGGCTTTTAAATGCGCGGCAGACGGTAAGCAATGCGCAATACTTGTTCCCACAACAATTCTCGCGTATCAGCATTACCGTACCATACTTAAAAGATTTGACGGTTTCCCTGTCGAGATAGAGATGCTGTCACGCTTCAGAACTCCTAAGGAGCAGGAGAAAATACTTAAAAATTTGAAGCGCGGCTCGCTTGACATAATCGTAGGCACGCACCGTCTTGTTTCAAAAGATGTAAAATTTAAGGACCTCGGCCTTTTAATAGTCGATGAGGAGCAGCGCTTCGGCGTGGCTCAAAAGGAGAAGCTCAAGGAGCTGTTCCCAACGGTTGATGTTTTGACATTGTCGGCGACGCCTATTCCGAGAACGCTTAATATGGCTATGACCGGCATACGCGATATGTCTGTAATAGAGGAGGCTCCGCAGGACAGATACCCCGTTCAGACATATGTTATAGAGCATGATATGGGAATTCTCTGCGAGGCCATGGAGAAGGAACTTCGCAGAGGCGGTCAGGTATATTATCTCCACAACCGTGTCGAATCAATCGAAAGCACGGCGGCTAAGATAAAGGAAATGATGCCGTCGGCTCGTATAGCCGTGGCGCACGGCCGAATGGGCGAGGAGGAGCTGTCTGAAATCTGGCGTGACTTGCTTGAGGGCGACATAGACATACTCGTTTGCACCACCATTATTGAGACGGGCGTCGATGTTCCGAATTGCAATACGCTGATTATTGAGGACGCCGACAGGCTCGGGCTTGCACAGCTTCATCAGATACGAGGAAGAGTCGGCAGAAGCACACGCAGAGCGTCGGCATATTTCACGTTTAAGCGTGGCAAGGAATTGTCGGAAATAGCGAACAGACGACTTTCGGCAATAAGGGAATATACCGAATTCGGCTCCGGCTTTAAGATTGCCATGCGTGACCTTGAAATCCGCGGAGCGGGCAACGTCCTCGGTGCGCAGCAGCATGGCCATATGGAGGCGGTAGGCTACGATATGTACTTGCAGCTTCTCGGTGAAGCCGTGGAGGAGGAAAAGGGCGAAAAGCCGATTTCGCGTAAGAAGGAGTGTCTCATAGATATGCAGATAGACGCTCACATTCCCGATAATTACATCAAGAGCATTCCTCAGAGGCTTGCGGTTTATCGCAGAATTGCGGACATTAAAAATACCGAGGATGCAGAGGACGTTAAGGATGAGCTTCGCGACCGATTCGGTGAAATTCCGCAGTCGGTTCAGGGTCTTATCGATGTTTCGCTTCTTCGTAATACCGCCGCCGCAAAGGGTATATACGAAATAGGGCAAAAGGGCAATTCCGTTATCCTTTATGTGAACGATATAGATACAAATACGGTTTTGAACCTGTCCTCCATGATGCGCGGCAGAGTGTCTATAATGGATTACGGCAAAAAGCACATCGCGGTAAAGATTGCCGATGGTCAGTCGCTCGATACGCTCAAGGAAATATTCGGATATATGGTGTTCTGATTATGAAGATAGCTGTTGTTTGCGACTCTTTTAAAGGGAGTCTTACGTCAAAGGATGCTTGCGCCGCGGTTAAAGACGGACTTCTTCGGTGTAACAAAAATTTTGAGGTGCTTTCTCTGCCGTTTGCCGACGGCGGAGAGGGGACCTCTCGCTGTTTTTACGATATACTCGGAGGGCAGCTTCGAAAAGCGGCGGTGCACGACCCTCTGCTTCGTGAAATCACGGCGGAATACACCGTTTTGCCCGACGGTACCGCTGTAATCGATGTAGCCTCGGCAAGCGGGCTGACGCTTCTCAAGAGCAGCGAGCGCGACGCCGTGAAGGTGTCGTCATTGGGAAGCGGAGAACTGATTTGCGACGCTGCGGAGCATGGGGCAAAACATATAATTCTCGGACTCGGCGGCAGTGCTACCACGGATGCGGGGACAGGCATTTTGTATGCCCTCGGTATGCGGTTCTTTTCGGAGGACGGCGTCGAGGTTTTGCCCGACGGTCAAAATATGATAAGAGTTAAGAAAATACGGCGAACAGAGAATTTTGAAAGATTCAAGGATATAAAGTTCACTCTCGCGTGTGACGTTACAAATCCTCTGTGCGGAGAAAACGGAGCGGCTTATGTTTTTTCTCCGCAAAAGGGAGCCTCGAAGAACGATGTGGAGCTTTTGGATGACGGCTTACGAAATATAGGAGAGATTTTTGAAAAAGCGTCCGGCAAAAAGATCATAAATCTTCCTGGAGCCGGAGCTGCGGGCGGCATCGGCGGTGGCTTATCCGCCTTTTTGAACTGTGAGCTCCAAAGCGGATTTGATGTGCTGGCAAGGGCTGCATCGCTTGAGGATAAAATACGTCGCTCCGATGCGGTTATAACAGGCGAGGGCAAGACGGACAGGCAAACCCTATTCGGCAAGCTTCCTAAGAGGGTCTCGGACATAGCCGAAAAATTCGGTGTTCCGTGTATACTTTTGAGCGGCGACGTCGAAAACGATATTTCCGCCGAGAAACTCGGAGTATGCGAAATACATAAAATAAAGGAAAACGGTATAAGCCTTGAGCATTGCATGAAAAACGCCGCTTCGCTTTGTCCGAAAGAGCCTTTGCGATAGGCAAAGACTCAAAAATAATAAATAAGCAATATAGCAGAAAACAAGAGAAAATGCGAGAAAACGAGAGATAAATCATATAATCGTTAAAATATTGAAAAAACGGTGTTGACGAAATCGTTTCTTCGTGATAATATATTCGGGCAATAAAAAAGAAATAATTATTCGGAGGTTATGTTTTATGTCAACTTATATGCCTAAGGCTGCCGACATCAGCCGTAATTGGTATGTTCTTGATGCTGACGGCAAAACCCTCGGTTCCGTTGCTGCAGAGGCTGCTACGCTTCTTCGCGGCAAGCACAAGCCGACATTTGCTCCTCACGCTGACTGCGGCGATCACGTAATCGTAATCAACGCCGGTAAAATAGTTCTTACAGGCAACAAGCTTGAAAAGAAAATGTATTATCATCACACCGGTTATATCGGTAACATGAAGAAGATTCAGTATAAGACCCTTATGGCTGAAAAGCCCGAATTTGCTCTTAAAAAGGCAGTTAAGGGTATGCTTCCCGATAACTCACTCGGCAGAAAGCAGCTTACAAGACTTCGTATCTTCAAAGACGGCGAACACACACATGAGGCTCAGAAGCCCGAAGTTAAAGAATTCTGAGAAAGGGAGGCAAAAATAAATGTACGAGACTAATCCTTATTTTTACGGCACAGGCAGAAGAAAGAAGTCGGTTGCAAGAGTTCGCGTTTATGCAGGCTCAGGCAAAATAACGATAAACAATCGTGATATCGACGATTATTTCGGCCTTGAAACACTTAAACTTATAGTTCGTCAGCCTCTCGCTCTCACCGGCACAGCTGACAAATTCGACATCGTCTGCAACGTTCAGGGCGGCGGTGTAACAGGCCAGGCAGGCGCAATTCGCCACGGCCTTTCAAGAGCTCTTCTTCAGTACGACGAAAATCTTCGTCCGGCACTCAAGAAGGCCGGCCGGCTTCTTGACTCGTGACCCGAGAATGAAAGAGAGAAAGAAATACGGTCTCAAAGGCGCTCGTCGCGCACCGCAGTTCTCAAAGAGATAATCGGTTACGATTTTTCAATCAAATACTTCAAAAGCCACGGGAAATCAACGGTTTTCCGTGGCTTTTTTTATATAGCGATACCATAACTGCTTCTTTGCATAGGCCGAGAAAAGGATTTTGCGTTCGGTTCGCTGTGTTTTAAAATTTCCCCAAAAAAGTCTTGACAGGTAACCGAACGGCTACTACTATTTGGAAGTGAATTTATGACGGGAGATACAAAGGAGCGTATTTCGGAAACCGCGCTTTTTGAGGCAATGTACAATGAATTGCCTCCGCGATAAAAAGAGCTTGCGGTTTTTATCCTGTACGATGGCGAGACTAAAAGCGTTGTCGGGAAATTGTCTGTTATTTAACAAAAAAACAGCCTAAGCTATTGCAATTATTGTTGAAATATTATATAATCTGCTCATTGATTAAACAGAAATTAAATTTGGGGGATAACTATGAGCTGGACATTATATTGGGTGCTTTTGGCAATCGGCATTGTTATGACAGGTATATTTTTGTTCTTGCGTGTTAAAAAGGGCGGAATTTCCGCACTGTATGCCAAGGCGGCGGCGAGTCTCTGTTTTATTTCAACCGCTTTTGCCGCAACAAGCGCAAACCGCGACAATATTCAATTCGGCCTTTGGGTGGCGTTTGGACTCATACTCGGAATGGTCGGCGATATTTGGCTTGACTTGAAATGGATTTATTTGCAGGATAAGGATTCATATCTTTATTCCGGCTTTATCTCATTCCTTTTAGGTCACATCTGTTTTAACGTGGCGATTTATAAAAGCTACAGATTTACCGGCAAAACACTTGCTGTTTCCATAGGCGTATCGCTTCTTATAGCTCTCGGCAATATATTGACCGAAAAGCTTATGAAAATCATTTCGGTAAGTTTAAATTCATTGTATTTCTCTATACCTTCTTCCTGGCGTTGACTATGGTTTCGGCTATCATAGCGGCAATTGCCACCGGCTTTGAAAAGGTTTGGGTTGTTATGGCTGTTGGCGGTGTCCTCTTTACTCTGTCCGACGCGGTTCTTTCGGGTATGTACTTTGCCGAAAACAAGAATACAAAGTTTAACATATTCTTAAACCATATCTTATATTATGCCGCTCAGTTTACGATGGCGGCGACAATCCTTTGCATTAAATAAAAAATCGGTGGGAGCTTAAATTTAGTTCCCACCGTATTTTTATAGCCGCCTTTAGTTAAAAAATAACTAAGATTTGATTATTGCATTTTTAATGCTTTCAGTCCTGAAATGACTTTAAGGCGTCAATCGTATTGTATCAGCTCATCAAGCGAAATACCGAGCATATCCGCACCGCGCTGTATGACCTCGCGAGAGCAGCCGGCGGCAAAATTCTTCGCCTTGAATTTTTTCTTCACGGATTTAAGCTCAAGATCCTGTACGCTGTGCGAAGGGTGCATTTTTACAACGGCTCCTATAAGCCCCGTAAGCTCATCTACCGCATAAAGGACCTTTTCCATCTCGTGTTCCGGCTTAATGTCTACCGTTATGCCGTAGCCGTGGCTTGCCGTTGCGTGAATTATCTTTTCGTCAATGCCTCTTTCGCGCATTATTTCCTGTTCTTTTATGCAGTGCTCTTCGGGATACATTTCAAAGTCAAGGTCGTGCAAAAGACCTACGATTCCCCAAAAATCCCTATCGCCGCCGTAGCCGAGCTTGTCGGCAAAATACATCATTGTTTTTTCAACCGTTTCGGCGTGCTCAAGGTGAAACGGCTCCTTGTTGTATTCCGTAAGGAGCGCGTATGCTTCGTCTCTTGTCATATTCAAACACCCTTTTGTGTCTTTATTTTGCCCTGTAATTTGTCAAATCTTTTACGACTTCACCTGCTATTATCAGCCCGACTACCGACGGGACAAACGCGTTGCTGCCGGGGATAGCGCGTCTTTGTGTGGAATTTCTCGCCGTATCGGGAGGACAAATGCAGTGCTCGCGGCAGCTTATCGCCGTATCCTCAATGGGTACAAGCGGTTTTTCCTTTGAATAAACTACCTTGAGTTTTTTAACTCCGCGTTTTTTCAGCTCGTATCGCATAACTCTCGCAAGCGGACAGACCGAAGTCTTATAAATGTCAGTCACCTCAAATGCAGTCGGGTCCATCTTGTTGCCGGCGCCCATTGAGCAGATTATGGGAGTTTGGCTCTTTTGCGCCTGCATAACAAGCTCGATTTTGCCCGATACGGTATCTATGGCGTCAACAACATAGTCATACTGTGAAAAATCAAATTCCGCCGACGTTTCCGGAGTGTAAAACTTCCGATACGTTGTAACCTCGCAGTCCGGATTTATGTCCTTGATGCGTTCTTCGGCAACCTCGACCTTATATTTTCCTATTGTTGAACGCGTTGCGATTATCTGACGGTTTATATTCGTAAGGCAGACCTTGTCATCGTCTATAAGGTCTAATTTACCAATGCCCGATCTTGCAAGCGCCTCCACGGTGTAGCCGCCGACGCCGCCTATGCCGAATACGGCAACACGCGAATTTTGCAGCTTTTCCATGGCTTCTTTTCCGAGAAGCAGCTCGGTACGTGAAAACTGATTCAGCATAATTTCCGCCTTTGTATTATAATAAGTATTTTTGCGCAACAGGCAGCGTGCTGTCTGCGATGCCGTATATGGGTTGTTTCGAATTTATTTTATCAGATGCAGTAAGAGCCGTTTGCGCCTACTGCCTTGTCGATTAAATCCTGAATAGTGACGCTGTCGGCATATTTGTTGATAACATCGTAAAAGCCGCGCCAAAAATCAAGTGTCTCACAGTATGAGCTGCGCTCGCAATAGTTGTTTTCGTCCTGTAAACAGGCAACGGGCGACAGCGAACCCTCGCAGACTCTGAGAATGTCTCCCGCCGTGCATTTTTCGGGGTCAACATTGAGCTTGTATCCGCCGGCATTGCCGCGAAAGCTGCGTATAAGGCCGGCTTTACTCAGAATTGAAACCACCTGTTCAAGATATTTCACCGATATATCCTGCCTTGAGGATATATCTTTAACAGAGACCGGTGCGGCATTTTGGTGGCGGCCTATATCTATCATAACGCGCAAAGCGTAGCGCCCTTTTGTTGAAATCATAACATATCCTCCGTTTCAAAATATATCCCTATTATACTACCGATTTAGTAGGATAGTCAAGACCGAGTTTATGTGTTAAAAATCCCGGTTTAACAACAGAACTTAAAGAATAATGAGCAAAACAAAGAGAATGTTATTAAGACGGGTTCAAGAAACGTCCTCTGACAAAAACAAAAGCCGAAACTAAGAAGTAAAATTTACTGCTGCGTTTCGGCTTTTCGTATTCGTAATATGTAATTTTAAATGCTTCGAGGGTTACATATCGCCGTTTTTATCCTGCGGCTTCTCGGAACTTGCCGCACGCATACTTTGAGGCATATACGCATTTGACTTTTCTTCCGGAGCGTTGTATTTTTCAGCCTGAAAAGCGGGCTCGTTTTTGTTCTCGGCAGCTTTGTTTTTATTGCCTTTTACAATATTTATAATAGGTCTTACTGCGCCGAGTGCACACAGAAATATGCCGATTATCAGGTCGGTCACATATGATTTGGAGATTTCGGGCTCACTGAGAAATCTGTAAGCATTTCTCAACGACTCGGCAAAGGTGAGCGTAAAATCTATCTCGCCGTCGGCAAACCACGACTGATATGCACTGTAAACATCCTTTGCAAGACAGCAGTACCAAGCGAGAATTATCACAAGCAAAGCCATAACCACAGAAATTATGCAGCCGAATTTGCTGAGCTTTTTAGCGAAAACCTCATATCCTTTAAACGCACATATAACTCCTATCAGTCCGCTTATTGCGGCAATATAGCCTACTTGGTACAGCAGAAAATACACTACTCCTCCCGCAAGTGAAAAAAGGAGCGCACCTACCGTGCCTGCAAGACGATTTTCGGGGACGACCGCAGTATCGGAGCTCTCCGTATATTGTGAGAGAGGTTCGATTTCTTTTGAATTTTTCATTTTGAAATTCATCACCTTTCGGGCATCGGGTGCTTGTAGGCACCGTTTTGCCGCAGCTTTGATTTAACTTGACCTCGGCAAGGCGAACCTTACAGAGAATGCAACGATAAGATTATACATAAGAATGCGAGCTTTGTCCATAAAAAGATTATGTTGTCATTTCTTATGGCAATGTTACGGCGAATAAAATATATCTTTCGCGAAACGGTATAAATACGTCAGCAGTTTGTAAGCGGATATTTTTCATACAAAGAAAACGGAGCAAAGTTTGCTTTGCTCCGACGTGGTGCGGGTAGCAGGACTTGAACCTGTACAGAGTTGCCTCCACAAGAACCTGAATCTTGCGCGTCTGCCAATTCCGCCATACCCGCATATTAAGTTTTGTCCTCTGAATTTTACACGGCGAGGACATCCGAGGCGGAGCTTACTTTCAGGTGAATCTACTTTCGGCTTGTTCCGCAAATATAAAAACGCATTCTGCGATTTTACCGTTTTCGGCGTGGGTGCATTATCGGACACGGTATCTGCCGATTTGCCGCACGATATAATATATGATATTAAAAATCAAAACCTCGTATTACCGAGAAGCGATAAAGTATAGATTTTTAATTTCTGCTGTTTATAATACCATTTAGCGGCGTTGTTGTCAAACCCTTTTTATGCGCGCGTAATTGACAAAACGGTCAAAGTAACTTATGATATAAACATCAAAAGGAGTTGATGAAATGGGGAGCGGTAAATTGCCTGCCGATGGAACAAACAGCCCAAAAAGGCTTTATTATATCGATATTCTCAATATTCTGTCTTGTTTTGCCGTTGTGGTGCTGCATTGCTCCGGCGGAGTTTTTTATTATCAGAAAACACGCCTTTGGTTCATATATATGTTTTTGCAGACCGTAGCTCATTTTGCCGTGCCCGTGTTTTTTATGATAACCGGTGCAAATTTACTTGATTACCGCAAAAAATACGATACAAAGACGTTCTTTAAAAAACGTGCCGCAAGAACACTTGCACCGTTTCTTTTTTGGTCGCTGCTTTACTGGGTACGCCCGTTTGTGTTAAAGCAGGCAACCGCGCCCATGAGCGCAAAGGGGCTTTTCCTTGCGATATTCAATAACGAGGCAAATTATGTATTTTGGTTTTTCTATTGCATTTTTGCCGTATATATGTGCCTGCCGCTGTTTTCGCTCGCTGCGGATAAGAAAAACATCAAAACCATAGAGTATGTGTGCGTTCTCGGCTTTGTGTTTAATTCGGTTTTGCCGCTCGTCAACAGATTTGTAATTCCCGTATACGGTGGACTGACTCCGGTTATAGTAACGGGCTATGTGGTATTTGTCTTTATGGGCTGGCTTATAAAAAACAAGGATTATACCAAAAAGGCGCGTATACTTATTTATATGTCGGGTATTTTCGGAGCCGCCCTGATGTTTTTCGGAACATATATTGTCAGCAAAAAAAGCGGGGAAACCGACACTTTGTTTATGGACTATACGTCGATAGCCTGCCTGCCTATGTCCGCCGCCGTGTTTACGGCAACGAAATATATCAAATGGGAGCGGCTTTTCAGGATTATTCCGGAAAAATTCATAAGAGCCCTGTCGTCGCTCAGCCTCGGAATATATGTTACGCATATGCTCGTTTTGTTTGCGTTTGATAAAGTGGTTGTTTTTGCGGAGCATCCCGTGTATTATTCGGTGTTTATGCCGTTTATAGCATATATTATATGCGCCGCACTGTCGTTCGTCATCAAAAAAATACCGATTTTAAAACATATTATGCCTTAAAATCCTTTTTCAAAAATTCAGCTACGCCGTCATTATTGTTTTCCCCTATGACTTCATCGGCAATCTGCCGAAGCTCCGGGACAGCATTTTTGACGGCGTATTTTCTGTCAGCCAGCGAAAACAGAAGTATATCGTTTCTGTTGTCGCCGAACGCCGCGATTTTGTCAGCGCCGACCAGAGCCATAACCTCCTGTGCGCCGTTAGCCTTACTCGCCTTACTGCTGTATATTTCGAGAAACCAGTATGGGGTGTATGTGTCGGCGTAAAAAGAGCAGGTGACTCCGTTTATTTTCTGCGCCGCGTCATAGATGGGCTTCAGTTCGTCATATCCGTCGGAAAGACTTATAAAAACGGGGTGCATATCGTCTAAAATCTCGTATTCGGAGACTTTTTTAAATTCGCCGAAGAATTTACCCTTCCTTTTCGTAAAAATCACGGTGAATAGGCAATTTGAAATCAGTGTATTCTATTGTGAATTTTCCGTCGTCGCCGTAGAAAAAGACAAACGGCGATTTGTTCCTTCGCACAAATATTTCCGTTATCGCAAAAAAGGCGTCCTTCGGTATCTCGTGGTAGGCAACCGCTTTTTTGTTCTTTAAATCAAACAGAAACACACCATTCATAAGCACCGCCGGCACGGATATGTCAATATCCTTCAAAAGCTCTGCGGCAGACATTGCGCTTCTTGCGGTAGCAACGGTAAACAGCATACCGTTTTTTATAAGCTCATTTATTATTTCGACGCTGCGGCGGCTTACTTTTCCGCCGTCATTCAGGAGCGTTCCGTCCATATCCGATATGTAAAGTGTTTTCATTTATCTCTCCGTTAATTTTTTAGGAAGAGTTTAGCATACGCAAAATGCATTGTCAAACCATACGGCAGGATAAAAGTTTTAATTGCCTTGAATGTTGATTTATGGTAAAATTTATGTAAAATATCCGAAAGGGGTACATGAAATGACAAAAATCTAAAACCCTGATTTCAATATTGCTGTTTGTAGTTTTGTTCGGCGGACTTCTTTTAACCGCTACGTTTACCGATTTGCAGGTGAGCGATATCCTGACGCGGCATGCTTTGGCATCACATTTGTATTACACTAACGACCCGTTCGGTGCCACATTTGAGAGCGTCGGCAGCGCGCCTGTTTATTTTATGCTTGCATTCAGTATACAGATACTCTTTTGGGGTGTTCGCAGATTTTGGAAAAAACGCCCGATAAAGGATATTGTTGAAGTTATAGGCGTCATAGCGGGTACTGCGGCATATTACGCATTTTTAAGTGAGACCGTGGGCTATCTTTTACAACATCTGAATGCGGAGAGCTACAAGGGCTCGGCTTTTTTGTCGGGGATTGCGCTGTTTTTGGCGGCACTTTTTATGCTGTTCGGAACCCTTGCCGTAAAGAATTTCTCCGATGAATCCATAAAAAAGCTTATAAACTTTGCGTTTGCAATGATTTGCACCGTAATACTCGCAAATGCCGTGGTTGCGATAGTTAAAATCCCGTTCGGCCGTATGCGTTACCGCGCTATGAATACCGTCGGCGGTGCTTCAATAGGCGGATTTGCGAATTTCACAAGATGGTATGTGAGAAACGGTCAGATGGATAAGGCACAAATGATGACGCTCTTCGGCACGACAGACGCGTGCAAGTCTTTCCCGAGCGGTCACACCTGCGCCGCGGGAATGAGCTACGGGCTTATAATGCTCGCGGATTCTCTCGGTATAAAGAGCAAGGGCAAAAGAGCCGCCCTTTGGATATGCCCGATATTGTTCACGGGAATTGTTGCCGTAAGCAGAATAGTTGTCGGCGCTCACTTCTTCAGCGACGTGCTTATGGGCGGTACTATTTCTTTTCTCTCGGTTATGCTTTTCCGCGAAGTATTCATTTTAAAGGGCGCAAATCTCAAAGCCGTTTTTGCAAAAGGCAAAGGTTGATAAAAAATTTTTTACATTATCAAATATGGTATTGAAATTCAAAAAATATATGTTACAATGTGTTTAAACATAATAAAGGAGGTCATGTAAAATGGCATATAAGATTTCGGATGACTGCATTTCATGCGGCGCTTGTGCTGCTGAGTGTCCGGTTGAGGCTATCAGCGAAGGCGACGGCAAGTATGAAATAGATGCAGATAAGTGCATTGACTGCGGTACTTGTGCAGATACATGCCCGGTAGGCGCTCCCGCACAGGAATAATTTAAAGAAATAAAGGTAAGCGAGGATATTTTCCCCGCTTACTTTTTTTTATGCCCCGAAGCTGCGGCGAAGCACACATTTTTGCTCGTTTCGGCTTCGGCGGTATCGTCGGGAAAATATATTCCGCCGTTTTTCGATAAAAACATTGACTTTTTATGATTTTCAAATTATATTTATCTCATACCAATTAGGGAGTGCATACTTTTGTACTTCCCAACAATATCTATCGGTTGGAAAGGGGCTGCATAATTGGAAAACAAAGCAGTAATAATTGACCTTAAGAACATTTCAATAAGCTTTGACGACCAGCCTATACTAAAAGATGTGAGTCTCGAGATACACGACGGCGAATTCGTCACTTTACTCGGACCCTCGGGCTGCGGTAAAACGACGACACTTCGTATAATAGCCGGGTTTCTCTCTCCGGACAGCGGCGATGTCATTTTCGAAGGTAAAAAAATAAATGGTGTTCCTGCTCATAAACGACAGGTGAACACCATTTTTCAGCGTTATGCACTGTTCCCCAACCTTAACGTTGCGGACAATATCGCCTTCGGTTTAAAGCTTCAGAAGAAGTCAAAAAGTGAAATTAAAAAAATCGTTGAAGAGATGCTCTCGCTCGTAAACCTCAAGGGATTTGAAAAACGCAATGTTTCTTCGCTTTCCGGAGGTCAGCAGCAGCGCGTCGCAATTGCGCGCGCCCTTGCCGTTAAACCGCGCGTATTGCTTCTCGACGAACCGCTCGGAGCACTTGACTTAAAGCTTCGCAAGGATATGCAAAGCGAGCTCAAAGCCATACAGCAGCGGCTCGGCATAACGTTTATATATGTAACGCACGACCAGGAGGAAGCACTCTCCATGTCCGATACCATAGTGGTTATGGACGGCGGCGTTATTCAGCAGATAGGCTCGCCCACCGATATTTACAATGAACCGCAGAACGCTTTTGTTGCGGATTTCATAGGCGAAAGCAATATTGTGGACGGTGTTATGCTCTCCGACTACAACGTCGAATTCCAGGGTATGCGCTGCCGCTGCGTCGATAAGGGCTTCGGCCTTAACGAACCCGTAGATGTAGTTGTGCGACCGGAGGATATAGATATGGTGCCGCCCGGGGAGGGTATGCTCTCCGGCGACGTTACCTCTGTTACGTTTAAGGGCGTTCACTATGAAATAATCGTTGACATTAAAGGCTTTAAGTGGATGATACAGACCACCGAAAAAGCCGAAGTCGGCGACCGTATAGGTATTTCGATAAAGCCGGATGAAATTCAGATAATGAAAAAGAGCGAATATTCGGGTCTTTACGGCGATTACAGCTCGTTCAGCGAAGAATTTGACGAGCTTTCAGACCCCAATGCAGAGCTTACGGATGAAGACGAAGTCTCCGAGATTGGAGAGTAAGCCATGAAAAAGTCTTCTCTCACCTTAAAGCTCATAAACGCTCCGTATATGATATGGGCGGTGCTTTTTATCTTGGCTCCGCTTATAATGGTAATCTACTACGCTTTTACCGACCGCAGCGGCGCATTTACCCTTGACAATATCAAGGCGCTCTCATCCTACGGAGCTATCTTCGGCAGATCTGCGTGGTATGCGGTTTTGGCTACGGTCATTTGCCTTATTCTTGCATATCCGCTCGCGTATATTATGGCAAAGAGCCGTGCGAACACTCAGCGAACCATAATGATGCTCATAATGCTCCCCATGTGATGAATTTCCTTATCCGCACATATTCGTGGATAACGATTCTCTCAAATACAGGCCTTATAAATTCGCTTTTAAAGGCTGTGGGGCTGCCCACGGCGCAGCTTATCAACACTCCGGGCGCGGTAATCCTCGGAATGGTATATAACTTTTTGCCGTATATGGTGCTGCCGATATACTCCGTTATGTCAAAGCTTGATAAAAGCCTTGTTGAAGCGGCACAGGATCTCGGAGCGGGTAAGCTTCAGGTGCTTAAAAAGGTCATCTTTCCGCTAAGCCTGCCCGGCGTTGTTTCCGGTATAACAATGGTGTTCGTCCCGTCGGTAAGTACCTTTTATATCAGCCAAAAGCTCGGCGGCGGAAAATTTCTGCTTATCGGAGACTCCATTGAAATGCAGTTCCAGTCAGCGTACAACTACAATCTCGGAGCGTCGCTCTCACTTGTGCTGATGCTTCTCATAATAGTATGTATGCTTATTATGAATCGCTTTGCCGATAATGAAGAGGGGGCGATGATAATATGAAAGCTCTCAAAAAAATATACATCGCTCTTATAATGTTATTTCTTTATGCCCCGATGCTTGTTATGGTGGTGTTCTCGTTTAATGCCTCAAACAGCACAAGCGTTATGTCGGGTTTTTCGCTGAAATGGTATGTCGAAATGTTCCGTAACGCCACGGCTCTTACGGCTCTTCGTAACACACTTGTTTTAGCCGTTACCTCCGCTCTTATTTCGATTATTATCGGAACGGCGGCGGCAGTCGGAATAAATGCAATGAAAAAACGGTGGCTGAGAAGTGCCGTTATGACCGTTACAAACGTACCTATGATGAATCCGGAAATAGTTACGGGTGTTTCGATGATGCTCCTTTTTGTATTTGCCGGCCGGCAAAATAGTGTCGTCGAGCAGCGTTTTGGGCTTCCCCACGCTTTTAATAGCTCACGTCACGTTTAATTTGCCTTATGTCATACTTTCCGTATTGCCGAAGCTTCGACAGACCGACCGCCATCTCTCGGAGGCGGCGCAGGACCTCGGCTGCACACCGACCTCCGCTTTTTTCAAGGTTGTGCTTCCCAATATCAAGTCCGGTATAATAACCGGCTTTATATGGCCTTTACGCTTTCGCTGGACGACTTCATAATCAGCTATTTTGTAAGCGGCGCAAAATTCCAGACTCTTCCGATAGTCATTTTCTCAATGACAAAGAAGAAGGTGAAACCCGATATGTATGCGTTATCGACGCTGATATTTGTATCGGTGCTTGTGCTTATGATTCTTATGAATGTGCTTCAGGCGCGCAGCGAAAAGAAGGAACGTAAAAGAGCCAAAGGCTCAGAGGGTTGAGAAAGGAACGTGAAAAATGAAAAAGATAATTTCTGTTGTATTAACATTGACCTTGCTTGCGGGAATACTTATGCTTTCGGGCTGCTCGCTTAAAACCGAAAAGCTTGATACGGCCGCTCTTCTCGGAAATTATAATATCGAGGAGCTCAAAGGTACCGAAATAAATGTATATAACTGGGGTGAGTACATTTCCGACGGCGAGGGCGGAAGCGTTGACGTCATCTCCGAATTTGAAAAGCTCACGGGAATAAAGGTCAACTATAATATGTATGACAGTAACGAGGACCTTTATGCAAAGCTCAAGAGCGGCGGAGTAAATTACGACGTTATAATTCCGTCGGATTATATGGCAGAGCGTTTAAAGAACGAGGGACTCTTACAGAAGCTTGACTATTCGGTGATAACCAATTACGAGGGTATCGGCGACGAATACAAAAACCTTTTCTTTGACGAAAACAACGAGTATACAGTAGCTTACACGGGCGGTATGGTCGGACTTATCTATAATACGACCATGGTTTCCGAAAAGCCCGACAGCTGGAGCGCTATGTGGGATCCGAAATATTCCGGCGAAATTCTCACATTCAACAATTCACGCGACGCATTCGGTGTGGCGCAGTATCTTCTCGGCTACGATGTAAACTCGACGAATCCCGATGAGTGGCGCGCTGCGGAGGAAAAGCTCAAGGAGCAAAAGCCGCTGATTCAGTCGTATGTTATGGATGAGGTATTTAATAAGATGGAGGCGGGCGAAGCCGCCATGGCTCCGTATTACGCAGGAGATTACCTCACAATGAAGCAGGAAAATGACGATCTTGCATTTGTTTACCCCAAGGAGGGAACAAATAAATTTGTTGACGTAATGTGCATCCCGTCAAGCTCTGAAAACAAAAAGGCTGCTGAGCTGTTTATAAATTATATGTGTGAGCCCGAGGTGGCACTCCACAACGCCAATTATCTCGGCTATCTCTGCCCCGTTACGGCTGTTCTCAGCGATGACAGGTATGAGTATAAGGATAACGAGGTGCTCTACCCCAAGCAGGAAGTGAAAACGCAGTTCTTCCACAATCTTGACCAGGATACGCTTGATCTTCTTTCAAAGCTTTGGGAGGATCTCAAGCTCGCGTAATTCGGTTTCGGCTATACGTTAGAAATTTAAAATCGTGTTTGGCGCGTCGCAACGGCTGTGAGCCTTTGCGGCGCGTCTTTTGTATCTTATATATCGACAGTTTTTGTGCCTAACGGTCCGCTTTTTCTTGACTTATTATATAAAAAGATATAAAATATCTTAGATAGTGTATTAAAATGCGAACAGTATTACAAATGATACCGTTACACTGTCAAAAACCAATAAATTTTCTTATTTTCAAGCATGATAATCGGAAAACTAAAAACCAAAAGGAGGTGCAGAACTTTTTGAATCCTGTAACGATAGCTATAATAGCCGCAGTCGCAGCTGCAGTTGTTTTCGGAGTCGTCGGATTTGTACTCGGCGAGGTACACCGTAAAAAGGTAGCAGAGTCTGCTATAGGCTCAGCTACGGAGGAAGCTACCAGAATCGTAAATCAGGCTGTTCAGACAGCGGAAAATAAAAAGAGAGAAGCGATTTTGGAAGCAAAGGACGAAATCCATTCGTTGAGATCCGAGGCTGAAAAGGAAAACAGAGAGCGCAGAGCGGAGGTTCAGCGGCAGGAACGCAGAATAATTCAAAAAGAGGAGTCTCTCGATAAAAAGACAGAGGCTCTTGAAGCAAAAGAAGAAGCTTTAAACGAAAAGGTCAAAACAGCCGATAAAAAACTCGAAGAGGTTGAAAAAATCAAAAAGAGCCAGTTCGATATGCTCGAAAAAATTTCGGGCTATACAAAGGAGCAGGCTAAGACCTTACTTGCAAAATCTCGATGAGGAGCTCACTCACGACAAGGCCGTTAAAATTATGGACTTTGAGCAGAGAACCAAGGACGAGCAGGACGCTCTTGCGCGTGAGATAATCTCTACCGCAATACAGCGCTGTGCCGCCGATCAGGCTGCAGAAGCCACGGTTTCGGTGGTTACTCTTCCCAATGACGAGATGAAGGGCCGTATAATCGGCCGCGAGGGCAGAAACATACGCACACTTGAAACAATAACCGGTGTTGACCTTATAATCGACGACACACCGGAAGCCATAACCGTTTCAAGTTTTGAACCGGTTCGTCGCGAAATGGCAAGACTTACTATCGAAAAGCTTATTTCCGACGGCAGAATACATCCCGCACGCATTGAGGAGATGTACGAAAAATCAAAGCGCGAGGTTGAGCAGACCATACGTCAGACCGGTGAACGCGCAGTAGTTGACGCTGGCGTAAACGGCATACATCCGGAGCTTGTCAAGATACTCGGAAAATTAAAATACCGCACAAGCTACGGTCAGAATGTGCTTAATCATTCGCTTGAGGTTTCCTACATAGCGGGGCTTATGGCGGCAGAGCTCGGTGCCGATGTTAAAACGGCTAAAAGAGCGGGACTTCTTCACGATATAGGCAAGGCGCTTGACCGTGAATTTGAAGGCTCTCATGTCGATTTGGGCGTTGAATACGCAAGGAAATATAAGGAAAACGAGAATGTAGTACATGCAATTCAGGCTCACCACGGCGACGTGGAGGCAAAGACGGTTGTTGCTTGTCTCGTTCAGGCGGCGGACGCAATTTCAGCCGCAAGACCCGGCGCAAGACGTGAAAATGTTCAGAACTACATCAAGCGTCTTGAAAAACTTGAAGAAATAGCAACGTCGTTTGAGGGCGTTGAGAAGTCATTTGCAATTCAGGCAGGCCGTGAGATTCGCATAATGGTTAAGCCCGAAGTTATAAGTGACGATCAGATGGCACTTGTTGCGCGCGAAGTTGTCAAAAAGATTGAGGATGAGCTTGAATATCCCGGTCAGATAAAGGTCAACATCATACGCGAAAACAGGACTGTCGATTACGCGAAATAATTTTTAAGCCCTGATGCCTTAAAGAGAAAAACTTTGAGTGTTATCGGGGCTTAGCTTTTCGAAAAAACAAACAGAAACGGTGCATTATGTCAAATACAATAAACATCCTCGCCGTGGGCGATGTCGTATCGGCGTCGGGCTGCGAAAAGCTGAGGAATTGTTTACCGAAATTTAAAAGAGAAAATAATATAGACGTGACGGTGGTAAACGGCGAAAATTCCGCTGTCGGAAACGGCATATTGCCGATGTCCGCCGATGATATTTTTACGAGCGGCGCGGATGTTGTAACCGGCGGCAACCACACCTTCAGACGTCGTGAAATATATGACGAGCTTGAGAGAAACGAGTTTCTTTTAAGGCCCGCAAACTACGGAAAAGAGGCTCCCGGCAGAGGCTATACGATAGTTGACAGGGGCGCATACAGGGTAGGCGTGGTAAATCTCTGCGGCACGGTGTTTATGGAGCCGCTCGAAAATCCCTTTATATGTATAGACCGTGTATTGGAGAAGCTGAAAAGAGAAACCGATATAATAATTGTCGATTTCCATGCAGAGGCGACTGCCGAAAAGCGCGCTATGGGCTTTTATCTTGACGGAAGGGCTTCGGCTGTGTTTGGAACTCACACCCATGTGCCCACGGCAGACGAGCAAATATTGCCGCACGGTACGGGATATATAACAGATGTAGGCATGACCGGGCCTAAAATGTCCGTATTGGGCGTTACACCCGAGCTTGCGATAGAAAAGATGAAAACCAATTTGCCGGTGCGCTTTCAAAATCCCGACGGTGAAGCCGAGCTTGACGGTGTTATATTCACCGTAAGCCGTGATACGGCAAAAACCGTTCGGATTCAGAGAATATCGCTTTAAAAGGAGAGTGCGACAGTGAAAAAGAAAATATTTTCTGCAATATGCCTTTTGCTTTCTGCGGTATGTATTTTTTCGGCCTGCCGCAAGGATAACGGCAACGGCGGCTCGGATGAGCAGACCGGCTCTGCCGCCTCGGGCGACAGCACTGCCTCATCGGCAAATGACCTTGTTTTGCCGTATTCCAATAATGATTCGCTGAATCCTTTTTTTGCCGTCGGCACGGAAATATAAGCCTTACGGATTTAGCCTACGACCCGCTTTTTAAGGTCAAGGCAGACTATACGCCCGAAAATGTGATAGCCGAAAAGGGTGATATTACCGGAACTTCGGTTACCGTTAGACTCTCAGGTGCGCGCTTTTCGGATGGTTCGTCCGTTTCGCCGCAGGACGTCGTATATTCGTTCAATAAAGCAAAGGCGTCGTCACGCTACGGGCAGCTGCTGTCTAATATTCAGTCGGCAAAGGCGTCCGGCGGGGCTGTTACGTTTACGCTATCTTCACCGGACCCGTATGTGCTGAATGCACTCAGTTTTCCCGTTGTGAAAAACGGTACAGCCGATAAGACGGAAAATATACCGATAGGCAGCGGCCCTTATGTGTACAGGGACGGGGTGTTTTCCAAGAATGAAAATTACGGCGGCAGCGTAAATATACCCGAGATAAAACTTTATGAAATAGAAAATTTCACCTATGCCGAAAATGCTCTCGAAATAGGCAATGTGAACTTTCTCTTCAAGGATATGAGCGACAGCGTTTACCGCCATGTCTCCGTTGACAGCAGTACGGTCAATATGAACAACCTTGTTTTTCTCGGTATTAACGACTCAAAGGATATTCTCTCATCGTCCGCCGTCAGAACCGCAATATATTACGCAATAGATAAAAAAGACATTGCTTCGTCGTCGTATCAGGGCTATGCAACAGCAGCTCCGCTCCTGTTCAATCCCGCGTTTTCAGAACTTTCGGGAATTACAAACATCAATTTCGCCGAGAGTGCAAATGTCGACAAGGCAAAGACCATACTGACAAAAACAGGATATAATAAATATGCAAAGGACGGTTCTCTTACAAACGGCTCACAGAACCTTAAGGTGTCTCTTCTTGTGAACAGTGAAAACAGCTTCCGCGCGGCGGCGGCGAACAGCATAGCCGAAAGTCTCAGAAGCATAGGTTTTTCCGTGACAGTTGATGCCGTTCCGCTTGATAAATACAACCAGAAAATCGCTTCCGGTGATTTTGATCTGTATTTAGGAGAAATCAAGCTTACCGAAAATCTTGATTTGCGCCCGTTCTTTTCGGATAAGGGGTCTGCGTCAAAGGGTATAGATTTCTCGTTGCGTGCGGTTACCGATTACGAAGCCTTTTGCGAGGGCAGCATAGGGCTTTCAGAGTTCCTTGACAGCTTCTTAAACGATATGCCGTTTGTTCCCGTTTGTTACAGGAGCGGCTTTGCGGCGTATAAAAAGGGGCTAAAGCCGGATTTCTCGTATTCCTCCGATCATCTCTATGCGGGGATTTGCAGCTGGAGCTTAAGCTGAGCCACCGTTCGGATACAATATTGTATTTGTGCGGTTTATGGTATATAATAACAACATCACAGGAAAGGAGAATATTGCGCTTTTGCAATATAAACCGATGTATGATTAAAATTGAAAATTATCTCGGCGTTATTGAGATACATCAGCATTATTTTTCGGAGCTTATCGGTCAAACCGTAACCGTGCTTCGGCGTTGCGGGTATGGCTAACAGCGGCGCGTCACAGGGGCTTCGGTCGCTTCTTTTTAAACGTAAGAATTATCCGGATAAGGGCGTTGGCGTGCGTGCCGACGGCGGCGATTTAATAATAGATCTTCACATAATCGTGACTTACGGCGTTAATATCGGAACCATAGTGGATTCCATAACAAACAAGGTCAGATATACCGTCGAGCAGTCAACGGGTCTCGGCGTGAAAAAAGTCAATGTGTTTGTTGACGGAATGAAAGAATAATAGGAGTGTACAAGTTTTGTTAACAGGTAAGCAGTTTAAACGCGCTTTCATTTCCGGCGCTAACAATATACTGAATCACAGAAAGGACGTTGACGCGCTCAACGTATTTCCGGTACCGGACGGCGATACCGGAACAAATATGTCAATGACCTCCTCGGCGGCAGTCAGGGAGCTTCAGGTGGTAAGCGATGACGAGGATTTGAGTATCGTCGCGGCCAAAACCGCCGCAGCTCTTTTGAGAGGCGCGCGAGGAAATTCCGGCGTTATATTATCGCTCGTTTTCAGAGGTATTTCAAACGGCTTCAAGGGTAAAAAGGAGGTAGGCGGCAAAGACCTTGCCGCAGCTCTCACTCTCGGCAAAGAGTCGGCTTATAAGGCTGTTATGAAGCCCACCGAGGGTACTATTTTAACCGTTGTACGCAAGGCGGCGGCAGCGGCGGAGGCACTCGCCTTAGATGACTGCGGTGCTGTTCTCGACGAGGCTTACCGCGCGGCGCAGGAGGCTCTTGCCGAAACACCTGAGCTTTTGCCCGTTCTCAAAGAGGCAGGCGTGGTAGATGCCGGCGGCCAGGGATTTCTCTATATACTCGACGGTATCAGAGGCTATATAAACGAGGGCAAGTTTATAGAAAGCAATGACGATGCCTCGCCCGCAAAGAGCAATGCCGAGAAAAAAGCAAATCCGTCGTGGCGGCGGCTTCGGGAGACATCAAATACGGTTATTGCAGCGAGTTCCTCATAACCAAATCGAAAAATCCGGAGAGCACACCGCTCAAATTAAAGGCGTATCTTGAGTCGATAGGCGACTGCGTTGTTGTGGTTGACGACGACGATATAGTAAAGGTTCACGTCCATTCAAACGAACCCGGCAATGTAATTCAGGCCGCTCTCAAAATAGGTCCGCTCATAAATATTAAAATAGATAATATGCGTTATCAGCACGCGAATGCCGATGTCGGTATGGACGCCAAAAAGGACAACAAAGAAGAAAATTTAAGTCGTGATACCGAAATAAATAGAGTACAGCCGACCAAAGATTACGGCTTTGTCGCAGTTGCGGCCGGTGACGGTATGGCAGAGCTCTTTAAGGAGCTTGGCTGTGATGTAGTCGTTTCGGGCGGTCAGACCATGAATCCGAGCACCGATGATATTTTAAATGCCGTTGAGTCAACTCCGGCAAAGCACGTTTTTGTTTTGCCGAACAATAAAAATATTATAATGGCGGCGGAGCAAACCGTAAATCTTGCTGACAGGGGCGTCAGTGTTGTCGCAACAAAGACTGTTCCGCAAGGCATTACCGCAATGCTCAATTTTGACGAGAGCCTTTCAAGCGAGGAAAACCATTTGAATATGGCGAAGGCAGCCGAGAGCGTTCATACGGCTCAGGTCACGTTTGCCGCACGTGACAGCGTGTTCGGCGGACAAAAAATCAAGGAGGGTCAGTACCTCGGCATGGAGGACGGCAAAATAACCCTTGTGGAGGATGACCTTGTAAACGCCGCATACAGAGTTACACGCCGTCTTGTCAAGAAATTCGGCGGCTCGCTTATAACCGTGTTTTACGGTGAGGAAGCCGACGAAAACTCGGCAAATGTCCTTTCGGCGCGGCTTCAGGAGCGTTTCCCCAATGTTGAGGTAAATGTCATTAACGGCGGTCAGCCGGTTTACTACTTCATTTCGTCCGTCGAATAACAGGACGTTTTCAAAAACAATTCTCGGATGTGTTCATAATGGACTTTTCAACCGAAATACAATATTTAAAGGGTGTCGGACCTGCTCGTGCCGAGGCATTTTCAAAGCTCGGCGTCGATACGGTCGGCGCCCTTTTGCGCTTTTATCCGCGCGCGTATGAGGATTGGAGCCGCGTTGTCCCCATAAGGGAAGCTCCGGTTGATACGGAATGCTGTATCCGTGCCGTTGTCAGCTACACTCCCTCTAAGATAAGAATACCCGGAGGCAGGCTGCTTTCAAAAACAAGCGTTACGGACGGCATAGGCATATTAAATCTTGTCTTTTTTAACAACAAGTTTATTGACAGTATGCTGAAGGAGGGCGAAGAATATCTCTTTTTCGGCAAAATCACAGTAGATAAGCACGGCATAAGGCAAATGGTATCGCCGTTGATTTCAAAAGGAGAGGATAAGGACAGAATACGTCCTGTTTATCCGCAAACGGCTGATGTGAGCTCCAAACTCACGGAAAAATGCACAATGCAGGCATTAAAAGGCTGCAAAGAGATACCTGATTTTATGCCGTCCGAAATACTTGAGAAAAACGACCTTTGTTCTCTTGATTATGCAATACGCAACATCCATTTTCCGGAAAGCTTCGAGTCACTTGACAGGGCGAGAAAGGCTTATTTTCGACGAGCTTTTCATATTGCAGCTGGGACTTTTATCCATCAAGGAACGAACGGGTGAAGAAAAAACCGAGATGGTTATCAAAAATGACTGTACTGAAGAGTTTTATCACCGTCTGCCGTTTTCTCCGACAAGAGCGCAAAAAAGAGCGGTCTTTGAGGCACTGTCCGATATGAAATCGGGTGAGCCGATGAACCGTCTGCTTCAGGGCGACGTCGGCTCCGGTAAAACTCTTGTGGCGGCGGCACTTATATATAACGCGGCAAAAAACGGTATGCAGAGCGCATTTATGGCACCTACGGAGGTTCTTGCCGAGCAGCATTACAGAACTCTTTCAAAAATCTTTGACGGTACAGATATAAAGATTGTGCTTTTGACCGGAAGCAGCACGGCTAAGGAAAAGAGAGAAATAAAAAAAGAGTTGCGCGACGGTTCCGCGAAACTCGTCATAGGAACGCACGCGATTATACAGGGCGACGTTGAGTTTAGCCGCCTCGGATTAGCCGTCACCGATGAGCAGCACAGGTTTGGTGTGGCACAGCGTGCGTCGCTTTCCCAAAAGGGAGAAAATCCAAACATTCTCGTTATGTCGGCTACGCCCATACCGAGAACGCTCGGACTCATAATTTACGGCGACCTTTCGGTGTCGGTGCTCGACGAGCTGCCGCCGGGCAGGCAAAAAACCGAGACATATTGTGTGTCTCAGGCTCTGCATGAGAGAATATACAAATTCATAAAGAAACATCTTGATAGGGGCTTTCAGGCATATATCGTCTGTCCGCTTGTCGAGGAGGGCGACAGCGACCTGATACCTGCACAGGAGTATTACAAGCTTTTACAAAATACCGCATTCAGGGGTTACAGGCTCGGACTTTTGCACGGTCAAATGAAGCCCAAGGAAAAGGACAATATAATGCGCGATTTTGAGAGCGGCAAAATACAGCTTCTTGTGTCCACCGTGGTTATCGAGGTAGGTGTGGACGTGCCGAATGCCGTGGTTATGGTCATCGAAAATGCCGAGCGATTCGGACTCTCGCAGCTTCATCAGCTTCGCGGCAGAGTCGGCAGGGGAAGTGCGCCCTCCACGTGTATTTTGGTGTCGGATGCACAAAACGATGAGGCAAAACGCAGATTTGATATAATGTGCAAGACTACCGACGGCTTTTTAATAGCGGATGAGGACCTTAAAATGCGTGGCCCCGGAGACTTCTTCGGTTCAAAGCAGCACGGATTGCCGTCGCTGCGGATTGCAGATATTCTGACGGACACCGGAATGCTCAACGAGGCGCAAAAGAGTGCTCAAATGATAATTGCGACAGACGGCGGTTTGCTTTTGCCGGAGCACAAAGGAATAAAACGCCAAATAGATAAGATGTTCGGCAACGGGTATGTAAAAGCGTAAGGTTGAAATTTGTCGCATTGTATGGTAAAATAACTTTTACTATTTTATTGTGAGGCTGTTATGTTTTTTGAAAAGCTTTACAACTTAATATATCACATAGGTTTTACGGCAGGCTCCGGATTTATGAAATTCGGGAAATGGTTGTCGAGGGGGCTTTCGCGTCCCGTAAAAACAGTCGGAGCGGTATTTTTTGCCGTGTTTCTTGTGATTGACAAATTTATACTCAAGACCTTCAAAACCGTAAGCGCGGAATTCAAGCTCCTTATGGCAGATATAAAAAGAGTCAGCTCAGGCTTAAATTCCCTTATCCATACAGATAGAAAATCCGCCGAAGCGAAGCTGCGTATTTATATAAAGAAGGCATTTTCGAGGCATGGCATAGTGTTTACTTTTGCGGTAAATCTGCTTGTCCCGATTATTTGCCTCGGTGTGCTTTGCTCCACGATAGGCTATTGGAACAAAGCCACGCTCGCTCTTGAGATAAAATATAACGGCTCCGTAATAGGCTATGCCAAAAACGAGTCTGAATATCTCGACGCCGAGCAGCAGGCCAAAACAAGGCTCAAAACCGCTGCGTCTGCCTCCGGTAAGGAGCAGGAGCTTATTAAGCCTGCGCAGTATCAGCTCAAGGTCGTAAATAAGACCGACCTTACCGACTCATCGTCAATGTGCGATAAGCTCATAGAAAATTCAGACAGCAATATCACCAATGCCTGCGGCATATATATTAACGGCGATTTCTTGTGCGCCGTTAAAAATGAGACGGACGCTACAAGCGTTTTCGATAAGATACTCAGCGATTATAAAATAGACGACCCCAACGCGGCAAAGAGCTTCGTTGAAAACATAACATATGAGCAGGGGCTTTATCCCGATAATGATGCCACGGTTTGGGATGCGGAAAAGCTATCCGCCAAGCTCAAATCAAAAAAGAGCGAAGCGGTGTATTACACGGTAAAGGACGGAGATACCGTTTCGGGAATCGCTTCCGCAAACGGGCTCACCGTTTCCGAATTGGTGCAGCTGAATCCTGGCCTTTCCGAGACGATTCGTTCCGGCGACAAGCTGCTTGTTTCGAGTGAGGTAAACTATGTCAGAGTGCAGGTCACAAAGACCGAAACTCATAATGAAGCAATAGCTTATACAAGCACAAACGTAAATAATGCCAATCTCTATACAGGCACAAAAAAGGTTACAACAAAGGGTGTGAACGGAGTTCAGCAGGTTACGGAGCTTGTAACCTATATTGACGGTACTCGTGTTTCATCGAAAGAGGTTTCAAGAGTGACTCTTTCGGAGCCTGTAAACGAGGTTATACAAATAGGCACAAAGGCGCCGATCACCGGAAAAGGCAGCTCAGGCGGCAAGGTCATTACAACAGGCGGCAGATTCGTTTGGCCGGCAATAGGCGCAACGTCTGTTTCTTCGGGCTACGGCGGAGCAAGACGTCACGGCGGGATAGATATAGTAAAGCCGGGCGGCGGAAGCACCGGTCTTACAATAGTAGCAGCGGCTTCGGGAACCGTAACCACGGCAACATATCATCCGAGCTGGGGCTATTATATTGTCATAAATCACGGAAACGGCCTTTCAACGCTCTATGCACATACCTTACCCGGTTCGTTTAAGGTGCGTGTCGGTCAAAAGGTTTCGGCAGGTCAGCCTATTGCGAATATAGGCTCCTCGGGTAACGTAACCGGACCGCATCTTCACTTTGAGGTCTATGTAAACGGCAGACGAACAAATCCCATGCCGTATCTCGGAAGATAACAAATAAACAGTAAAAGCACGTTTGAGCAATAACTCAAACGTGCTTTTTTGCTTTATAATCAAAATTCAAATCAAACCGAAATGCGCAAACGCTTTGTATAGACCGTCATCCGTGATGTCGGCGGTTATATACGAGGCCAAGCGTTTGAGCTCGTCAGGCATTCCCCATTGCGATGCCCGTGTTTACGCTCTTAAACATTTCGATATCGTTTTCCGCGTCGCCGAATGCGAATGCGTCGTTTATGTCTCCGCCGCAGCAATCGAGATATTCTTTAATTCCGCTGGCCTTGTTGACTCCGCGCGCCGCAATCTCCCCGCTTGTATTGCCGAGATTGCCGAAGCTGTATCCGACAATATAGAATTCATCGCCTATATTCTTTTGCAGCTCGGAAAAATCAACACCCGAATCGTAATATATCAGCTTTTCAATATCGCTCCTGCTTCCGGCGTTATCATCGATTACCGTTTCCCCGAAGAGCGTCAGTAAATCCTCCTTGGTGTATCCAAGCTTATTAAAGAGCGAAAGCGTGCGGTCAACGCACCATTTTTTGGACACGAGAAAATTTTGAGTTTGCAGATAATATGCGGTGTTGCTATTCTCGAAGTAGTCGGTAAGCTTTTTGAGACTGCTTTGACTTATAAAGTGATGAGCTGCCACCTTGCCGTCGTTTATAACCATAGCTCCGCCAGATAAAATCAAACCGTCAAAGGGAATCTCCTTTAATAGCCACGGATAAACCTGCGAGAGCTGTCTGCCGGTGCAGATTACGAGCTTGTGACCGTTTTCGTGAGCTTTTTTCAGCGCCTCCGACGCCGACGAGGGCATAACGCCGTCAAAACCTACGAGCGTGCCGTCTATGTCAAGAAAAGATATTTGGTATTCATCAGCCTAAAATTTCCTTGAGTATTTTTTGAACCTCTTGAGCCGGTGCTTTGCCCTTGAGAGCGCGCATTGCCTGACCCATGATGTACCCCATTGCCTGGGTTTTGCCTGCTTTATACTCGCTTACGCTCTTTTCGTTGTCGGCTATTACCTGCTCAATTACGGGGCGAATAGCCGAAAGGTCGGTGACAAGACCGAGGTTGTTTTCTTCAACATATTTTTCGGGATCGACATCCTCGGTGAATATTTTTTCGAATACCGATTTTGCCGTGCCGCGGTTGATTTTACCGGCCTTTATCATATTTATGAGTTTGCCGAGCGAATCGGGATTAAACGACATATTTTCTGACAGGGTGCCGGTGTCATTGAGCATTTTCATAAGCTCGCCCATTATCCAGTTTGCCGCATCCTTAGGCGAATTGCAGATTTCAACGGTATGCTCAAAGAGCTTTACGAGATTTACGTCCGAGGTTATGATTCCGGTGTCGTATTCGGGAAGACCAAACTGTGACATATAGCGAGCTTTTTTTGCTTCCGGAAGCTCGGGCAGAGTGTTTTTGACATTTTCTATATATTCGTCCGAAATTTCAATCGGCGGAAGGTCAGGCTCGGGGAAGTATTTATAATCCTGAGCGTCCTCCTTGGAACGCATTGCATAGCTATATCCCTTGTTATCATCCCAACGGCGCGTTTCCTGCATTACCTTTTCGCCGTCCTCAAGAAGCTCGATTTGTCTTTCGGCCTCATACTCGATAGCTCTCGCTATTGCTCTGAAGGAATTGAGGTTTTTCATCTCGGTACGTGTTCCGAATTCCTTTTGTCCCTTTGGGCGAACCGAAAGGTTCACGTCCGCTCTTAAAGAGCCCTCCTGCATCTTGCAGTCCGAAACGCCGATGTACTGAAGAATCGAACGCAGCTCTGTAAGATACGAGAGCACCTCCTCGGCACTTCTGAAATCCGGCTCCGAAACAATTTCAAGCAGCGGCACGCCGCAGCGGTTGTAGTCTACAAGAGTACAGTCCTCAAATTCATCGTGGACGAGCTTGCCTGCGTCCTCCTCCATATGGATTTCGTGAATTCCTATCTTTTTGGAATTGCCGTCCTTATCCTTGACCTCTATAAAGCCGTTGCGGCAGATAGGCAGATAAAGCTGCGATATCTGATACGCTTTCGGCAGATCGGGGTAAAAATAGTTTTTTCGGTCAAATTTGTTATTTTGAGTAATCGTGCAGTTTGTTGCTATGCCGGTTCTCACGGCAAACTCCACAACTCTTTTGTTGAGAAGCGGAAGTGTTCCGGGCATACCGGAGCAAATTTCGCAGACATGAGTGTTCGGCTCTCCGCCGAACTCGGTGGAACAGCCGCAAAAGATTTTAGTCTTGGTGGCAAGCTCCGTGTGGACTTCAAGTCCCATAACTATTTCCCATTCCATAAAGCTTTACCTCCTTAGCCTAAATCCGGCAGCTTATTGTGAAAGTCGGTGACATTTTCAAATGCCTTTGCGGCACTCATAATTTCCGCCTCTTCAAACGGCTTGCCTATAATCTGCATACCTATCGGCATATTGTCTTTGTCAAATCCGCAGGGGACAGACATTGACGGCATACCGGCTATGTTTATCATAACCGTGTATATGTCGCCGAGGTACATTTTAAGCGGGTCGGAAAGGCTTTCACCTATTTTAAGCGCCGTAGTGGGAGCTACGGGGCCTAAGAGCATATCATATTTTTTGAAGGCGTCGTAAAAGGCGTTCTGTATAAGCTTTTTAGCCTTAAGAGCCTTATTGTAGTATGCGTCATAATAGCCGGAGCTTAAAACGAAGTTGCCGAGCATTATGCGACGCTTAACCTCCATGCCGAAGCCCTCCGAACGCGTTTTCACGTATGTCTCCATAAGCGTGTCGGCATTGGGGCTTGAATAGCCGTATTATGCCGTCATATCTCGAGAGGTTTGAGCACGCCTCCGCACAGGCAATAATGTAATATGCGGGTATTGCATATTTTACTATCGGCATCTTAAAGGTTTCAACAGAAGCACCGTTTGCACGGAAGATATCGGCAGCGGCAAGAACCGCGTCCTTTACGTCGGGCGAAATGCCCTCGCCGAGATAATCTTCGGGAATACCGATTTTTTTGCCGCCGACGTCGCCTTTGACGGCTTTATCGAAGTCGAATTTCGGATAGACCATGGAGGTGCCGTCTTTTTCGTCTTTGCCCTGGATTACGGAAAAAAGAGCGGCGCAGTCGTCAACCGTTTTACCCATAGGGCCTATCTGGTCGAGAGACGACGCATAGGCTACAAGCCCGTAACGCGAAACCGCACCGTAAGTCGGCTTGAGACCTGAAACGCCGCAGAAAGAGCAGGGCTGACGGATAGAGCCGCCGGTGTCGGAGCCGAGAGCCACGGGAGAGAGTCTTGCTGCCACCGCGGCCGCCGCGCCGCCCGAGCTTCCGCCGGGAACCTTGTCTGTGTCCCACGGGTTATGTGTGACTCCCGTTGCCGAGGTTTCGGTTGTGCTGCCCATGGCAAATTCGTCCATATTGAGCTTGCCTATTATTACCATTCCCTCGTCATTCAGACGGTTTACAACAGTTGCATTGTATGTGGGAATGAAGTTTTCGAGTATCTTGGAGGAGCAGGTTGTAAGAATGTCCTTAGTGCAGATGTTATCTTTAATGCCTATCGGTACGCCTGCGAGCCTGCCGTTATATTTACCGCTGTCAATTCCCTTTTGCACTTCCTCGGCTCTTTCATAAGCCTCTTTTTTGCAGAGGGTGTTATAGCAGTGATATTTTCCGTCGTATTCGTCTATTGCCGCAAAAAATGCGTCAACTGCGTCCTTTACGGAAATTTCTTTATTTTTTACGGCATTTGATATTTCAAGAGCCGTCATTTCGCAAATATTCATAGTTTACCTCACTCAACCGTTTTATGAACGACAAAGCAGCCGTCGCGACTTTGCGGAGCATTTTTCAAAATGTTTTCCGTATCGGCGCCGTTTGTAACTGTGTCGTCACGCATTACGTTTGCAACCGGGAAAGAGTGGGAAGCCGGCTCAACACCGTCCGTGTCAAGTTCATTGAGAGTGTCAATGTATGAGAGTATGCTCTGCAAATCCTTTTCAGAAGCGGAGCGCTCTTCCTCGCTCAGGTGTATTCTGCCGAGCTTTTCGAGGTATTCTACAAGGCTTCTGTCTATCGTCATAAGATCACTTTCTTTCGATTAGTATGTCGGTTGTCGGTTATTCGGGCACGGGGCGGCGAAGCTTTATGTGAACCTCGCGCAGCTGCTGCTCCGAAACGGTATTGGGCGCACCGAGAAGAAGATCTTGAGCGTTTGAATTCATCGGGAAAGCTATGACCTCTCTGATATTTTCCTCGTCCTTTAAGAGCATTATCATTCTGTCAACACCGGGAGCCATACCGGCGTGAGGCGGTGCTCCGTAATGGAATGCGCGGAACAGTGCTCCGAAACGCTTTTCGACCTCATCGGCTGTGTAGCCTGCGAGCTCAAATGCTTTTATCATAATGTCGGGACGATGGTTTCTGACCGCGCCCGAGGACAACTCAACACCGTTGCAGACTATATCGTACTGATAAGCCTTTATTGTCAGCGGATCCTGATTTTCGAGAGCGTCCATACCGCCCTGAGGCATTGAAAACGGATTGTGAGTGAAGTCGAGCTTGCCCTCGTCCGTCTTTTCATACATCGGGAAGTCTGTTATGAAGCACATATCGAAACGGTCCTTGTCGATAATTTCAAGTCTCTCGCCGAGGGCCGTTCTTATCTGGCCGGCAAGAAGATTTACAACCTTGATGTTGTCGCTTATAAAGAAGAGCGTGTCGTCAGTCTTGAGGTTAAGCATGCTGTTAAGCTCCGCCTTCTTTTCGGGAACGAGGAATTTGTCAATAGGACCCTTGAAGGAGCCGTCCGGAAGCACGGTAAGATAACCGAGCCCCTTCATTCCTATCGAGAGAGCATATTCGAGGAGCTTTTCAAAGAAGCCCTTGCTCTTTTTGCCGCAGCCGGGAGCCACGATTCCTCTGACGGGTTTGCCCTTGAAGGGCTTAAAGTCAACGTCCGAGAAAAACTCGGTGAGGTCGCAAATCTCAAGCGGATTGCGAAGATCCGGCTTATCGGTGCCGTATTTAAGCATTGCCTCTTCAAACGGTATTTTTCTGAACGGAGCGGGGCTTACCTTTTTGCCGCCTCCGAATTTTGTGAATGTGTCATAGAGAACCTCTTCGGCTACGGCGAAAACATCCTCTTGTGTGGCAAAGGCCATTTCAAAGTCAAGCTGATAGAACTCTCCCGGGGAACGGTCGGCTCTTGCGTCCTCGTCGCGGAAGCAGGGAGCTATCTGGAAATATTTGTCGAAGCCCGAAGCCATAAGCAGCTGCTTAAACTGCTGCGGAGCCTGCGGCAGAGCATAGAATTTGCCCTCGTGCTTTCTTGAGGGGATTATATAGTCTCTTGCGCCCTCAGGAGAAGAGCAGGTGAGTATGGGCGTGTTTATTTCCGGGAAGCCGAGGCTCTCCATTTTCTTGCGGAGATAACTTACTACCTCGGAACGGAACAGGATATTGTCGTGAACCTTTTTGTTCCTGAGGTCGAGGAAACGGTATGTCAGTCTTACGTCCTCTCTTGTGTCGGTTGAGGTCTCAACGTCAAAGGGGAGCGTTTCGGAGCATGGGCCGAGAATTTCGACCTCGTTTACACGCACCTCAAGCTCGCCCGTGGCAATCTTTTTGTTAACGGTGTCCTCGTCGCGCTTTACGACTTTTCCCGTAACCGAGATAACGCTTTCCTTTTTTACGCCATCTAAAAGCTCGTCGTTGTTTATTACTATTTGGGTAACGCCGTATTGGTCACGAAGGTCGATGAATGCTACTCCGCCGTGATCGCGAATGGTGTCTACCCATCCTGCAAGGCTGACGGTTTTGTTTAAATCGTCAAAGGTAAGCTCGTTGCAGTTGTGTGTTCTGTAAGCCATTGATTTATACATCCTTCCGAGATTTTTGCAGCGTTGCCGCAGCGGACACCGTACTGCATAAAAAACCTAATTATACAGTATCGTATTATATCATAATGTTCGGATAATGTATAGTATTTAATTACATAATATTGTAACAAATATTATGATTTTTGAATTGAAAAAGCTTATGCAATATGATACAATACGAACGTATATGTTTATGTGTTTTTAAAGTGCTTCATCTGACACGGAGGTTTAAAACGATGAATTCAAATAAAAAGATAGTCATAGCTGCCATTGTTATGCTGCTTGCCGTATTTTGCGTAATGTCGGCTTGCAAAAAGAACATCGCAAATTCCGGCGACGGCGAGGTTGTGGTAGTTACGGATGAAAACGGCGTGCCGATAACCGACGAAAACGGCGAGGCGGTAACCGTTGTGCTTGATACCACCATAGTTGATGTAACAAACGAAAACGGCGAGCTTGTCTATGATGAGGACGGTAATGTAAAGACCTCTGTTGTCTATATTTCAAAGGAAGTCGGTATCCCCGTTACGGATGAGAACGGCAAGGCGGTTACCAATGCGCGCGGCGAAGTGCTGACCACAATGATAATCGTGCCGCCTACCACGGGCGGACCCGTCGTTACCGAGCTTCCCGTAACCGACGGAAACGGGAATGTCGTTACAAAGCCGGGCGGCGAAACGGTCACATACACCATGGTCTATACAACCTCTCCCGCAACGCCGGGCGACAACAGCGCAAACTGGGGCTCAAGCTACGGCGGAAGCGGTAATGATTCGTTTAACGATACCGCCAAAACTCCCGACGGAGGCTTTGTTGCCGTGGTTCAGGCAAATTCCGATGACGGCAGCCTTAAAAATCTTTCGGTTAAGAGCACTCCGGCAGCTGTCGTGATTAAATATGACAAGGACGGCAGGCTGCAATGGCAGAAATATCTCCCGTCAAATAATGGTATAATATTGTCGTCCGTCGATACCGATTCTTCGGGCAATATAATAGCAGTAGGCTACTCAAAATCCACCGATCTCGGCGTACAGAGCTACGGCGATTACGACGCTGTTATATACAAGTTGAATTCCTCGGGTGATATACAATGGATACGCTCCTTCGGCGGAAGCAAAACGGACGGCTTTTATTCCGTCAGTGCTTCTCCTGACGGCTCATATATAGCGGCAGGCATTACGTTTTCATCGGACGGTAACGCGTCGGATGCCGGCGCCGTAGGCTCTTCTAAGGCAATCATCGTAAAATACTCTTCGTCCGGCGACGTGATTTTCGTTCGTTCCTTCGGCGGAAACGGCGACACCTTCAACGATGTAAAGACCGCCTCCGACGGCAGCATATATGCGGTCGGAGCATTCCAATCGGGCGCTTTGTTCCGAAGCCGCGGCAGAGCCGACGCAGGCGTAGTAAAGCTAAGCTCCGGCGGCGATACGCTGTGGGTCAAGCAGTACGGCGGCAGCGGCATAGACAATTTTGTGTCGGTAACGCCCGCCAATGACGGCGGATGCGTTATAGCAGGCAAGAGCAATTCCTCGGACGGCGACCTCGCGTCACTCGGCAACGCAGGCTCCTTTGACGCGGTAGTCGTGAAATATAACGGTGACGGCTCGTTCGGCTGGCACACTGCCGTAAAGGGCTATTTCGATGAGGAATTCAATGCCATAGAAGCTACTGACGACGGTTATGTTGCGGTGGGAAGCTCGTGCTCAAGCAACCGTGACCTCAAGGCGGTTGGAAACCGCGGAGGCTCGGATGCTCTCGTTGTGACCTTCTCTAACGGCGGCTCGCTCAAGAGCATACAGAGCTACGGCGGCAGTCGTGACGACTCGTTCGGCGGCGTATGCGTGCTCTCCGACGGTCAGATAATAGCCTGCGGCTCAACATACTCCGACAACGGCGACCTGATAGGCTCAAAATACCTCAGTAGTGGCTCCGCAAGCATGGGTATGATAGCAAGATTTAAGTAAAGGACTTTTGGTTGATGAAAAATTATCCCGGCTATTTGCCTCAGAGCCACAGAATACTTTGGCTTTTAATTCGCGTCGCTTTGATGCTTTGGGGAATTTACGGTATTTTCCACGGCTCCGTGGTGGAGTTTCTCGAAGCGATATTTGCCATTCTTTTTACGCATCTTTGGGACTATTTCCAGGTGTTCGGCGGCAGATCGTTTATTATAAGAATCGGCTACGAAAATCAGACAATGCTCAACGTGTTCATGTTTGTTTGCGTTGTAATAGGCTCTACTCTTAATAACAGAACCGATTTCGGCAGCTTCGACATAGTAACGCATACCTGCTCCGGCTTTATTTCGGCGTGGTTCGGCTATGATTTTGCGGTGCTTATGCAGGAGAAAAATTATTCAAAGCTTTCTCCGGCTCTCGCGGCGATGTTCGGCCTTTGCTTCTCACTCGGCATTGACGTCGGCTGGGAGATATACGAATTTACCATGGACCATCTCTACGGGCTTTCGCTTCAGTGCTCTTCGCCGACAACGGATTACGGCCTTATAGACACAATGGGCGACTTTATATGTGCCGCAAGCGGAGCACTTGTGGGGATGTTCGCCGTGGCGTTTTACAGGAACGGCGTTATCGGTAAAAATAAAAAAGAGGTTCGCGCAAGGCTTATGAGAGAAAAAGAAGAGGAAAAGCTCAAAAGGCAGCTTCTCGACGAATATCTCAAAGCACACAATGATACCAATATCTGATTTAACGGAGGTTCGGCGATTGAAAAAAGCTGTAATTTTGCTTATAACAGTCCTTACGGCGACATTGGCGTTTTCGTCGTGCAATAAAAAAAGCTCCGTTTCGGTGAACGGCGTACCCGTTTCCGAGGGCGTTTATAATTACTATTATGATATAGAAAAGAATTCCGATGAGGACAAGTCGCAGCAAGAGATTTCCGACGCCGCGCTGTCCGATGTCGCAACCTATGTTGCGGTAAATTCGGAATTTAAAAACCGTGCTCTCTCGCTTTCGTCCGAGGACAAAAACGAGATTTCGCAAAATGTCAATAATTATTGGCACATCTTTTCCGTATACTACAATACCATCGGCGTGTCCAAGCAGGATCTCCAAAAAATTGAAGAGAGCAAAAAATACAAGGATGCCGTAATGGCGGATTACTATTCGGAAAACGGCGATGAGCCTGTTACCGACGATGAACTGCGTTCGTATTTTTCCGAGAATTTTATTGCCTTTAAGGCCGTAACGGGCTATCTCCCGTCGGGAAGCGATACCGATGAGCTTGAAAAGCAGGCTCTTGTGCAGAATTTTACGCAGTATGCGGGTGCCGTTAATGACGGTGCGAGCATAGACGAGGTCGGAGCGGCTCTCGAAAACGTTAATACCGATTCCGATACCGTTGTAATAGGAAAAAACGACACCTCGTATCCGGACGGCTTTTTTGACAGCGTTTCTGCCATAGAACCCGGCAAGACAGGGGCGTTTATCGCAGGCGACTATGTTTATATTGTCAGTCGTGAGGATGTAAGCGGAAACGACAATCTGTTTTCGACTTATCGCATTAAATGCCTTAAGGAATTTTGCGGTGAGGAATTCGATAAAAAGCTCTCGGAAATTTCCAAGGCTTATAAAGCGGTGAAAAAGTAAAAAAGCTTATACGTCATATATGTAAAAGACCGATTCGCTCCGGCGAATCGGTCTTTTTATGCGCTTATGAATTTGATTTTAAACTCTTTTGAGCATTTTTGAATCTCTTCTTTTGAGAAATGATATTTTTTGTGGCAGAAGTTGCAGACAACCTCTGTGGTTTCGTCCTCAGTCATCTCCGAGAGACCGCTCTTTCCTGTTGCGATTAGTGCCTTTTCGACTCTTTCACGCGAGCATGTGCAGCGATAAGCCGTATTCGTTTCGTCAAGCAGCTGTAGGTTGAATTTTGAGAGTGCCTTTTTACATATTTCTTCGGGAGTCATACCGTCGGAAAGCATTTTTGTGACGGGCGGCAGGTCTTTTATGCTCTCTTCGACTCTTTCTATTATCGTGTCGTCAGCCGTTGGGAGCAGCTGTATCATAAATCCGCCGGCGCATATTATTTCGCCGCTGTCATGCTCCGTGAGAACGCCGAGCGCGCAAACCGTGGGTATTTGTTCGCTGACGGCGTAATATGAGGTTATATCCTCGGCTATCTCTCCGGATACTATCGGAGTTTTGCCGATGTACGGTTCCTTAAGCCCGAGGTCTTTAATAACTGTTACAAAGCCGTTTTTGCCGACAGCCCCGGCAACATCGAGCTTTCCTTTTTTGTTTAGAGGCAAAGAAATATCGGCTTTGCCTATGCAGCCTCTGACATTGCCGTCGGAGTCCGAAACCGCCAAAACCGTGCCGCACGGACCGCCGCCGTTTATTTTTACCGTGATTGAATCGTCTTTCCCTTTGAGAGTGCTGCCCATCATGGTGGCCGCGGTAAGCATTCTGCCGAGTGCGGCGGAGCAAACATTTGACGTGCCGTGTATTGAGTGCATTTCGCGTACTATATCGGTGCTGTCCGCAGCTATTACGGAAAGCGTACCTTCTTCGTCTATCATTCTTACGAGCTTACCCATTGTTTTTGCCTTTCCGAGCCGCAAATACGGCTCTTTGTGAATTGTCGCTTATAGGGCTATTGTCATATCCGTCATAAATTCCTATAATTTCAAAACCCGCTTCGGTGAGAGCGTCCTCTATGTCGCAAAGCTCATATGCGCGTTCGGAAAAGCTTTCCGAATATCTCTCGTAAAGGCCGTTATCCGCCTCCGCAAAGAAGTCAAGCTCAATATTTACCGTGTCGCCGTCAAGGCTGTTTTGCCACGCGCAAAGAGCGTCGCCGTTTTCATAGATAAACGCATTGTTACCGAGAACTTTTTTGTGCTTGTAAAGGGTGTTGACGTCAAAAACGAAAATTCCGCCCTCCTCCGTAAAAAGCGAAACGAGGGAGAATACCTTCTTTATTTCGTCAAGACTTTTGAGGTGATTCAGACTGTCAAGCGTGCATACGGTGCAGATGATTGTGCCGTAAAGATTAAGCTGTGTCATATCCTGGCACAAGAAGAGTATGTCGGCATTTTTAACTGCCGCCTTTTGCTGTGCAACCGACAGCATTTCGGGAGACATATCGGTGCCTATTACGGAATACCCCTTTTCGGAGAGGCGCACCGCGAGAGAACCCGTGCCGCACGCAAGGTCAAGCAAAAGCCCCCCGTTTATTCCTTCTCGGGATAACAGGGAGCATACAAATTTTTCGATTTTGTCATAATTCACGTCATCTGTGAAGCTGTCATAGAATTCCGCAAAATAACCGTAACTCATATTTATTTGTCTTTTTCTTCGACGCGCTCAAAGATTTTTTCGTATCCGTTGCAGCCGAATTGAAGAGAACGGTTAACTCGACTAATTGTGGCTGTGGACGCGCCGGTCTCCTTTACGATGTCACTGTAAACGCGATCGTCAGACAGCATTTTGGCCACGACTATTCTCTGAGATATAGCCTTAAGCTCGGTTACGGTGCACAGATCCTCAAAAAAATCATAACATTCTTCACGTGTCTTTAAGGAGAGCACGCAGTCAAAAAGAAAGTCCGTATCGGCGTTTTTTAATTTACTGTTCATAATAATTCCAATGCCTTTCGCACCGCGATATTGTTTTTAACTTGCGAGCCCCTTGCCGCGGCAAAAATCAAGGAGCCGAAACAGCCGCATATTTAAATTATGCGCAGTTGGTTTCAAAGTGAAAAAACAGGCAAAAATCAATAGTGAAATCGCCCTGTTGGTTTTTATATTTTAGCACACTAAATCTTAAAAGTAAACACAAAAGAGGAAAATAACAAAAATCTTTACAATTCATATAATGTAATATATAATAAAACGGTACCGAGACCGAAAAAATAAAAAAATTAATTTTTTTGCAAATTAGTGTTGACATCGGGCTTAAAATATGTTATCTTATTTCAGCCGTCAGAAAACGGCGGCCAACAAATGGGAGCATAGCTCAGCTGGGAGAGCATCTGCCTTACAAGCAGAGGGTCATAGGTTCGAGCCCTATTGTTCCCACCATTATGGCCTGGTAGTTCAGCTGGTTAGAACGCTAGCCTGTCACGCTAGAGGTCGTCGGTTCGATCCCGATCCAGGTCGCCAATTTGCCTCTGTAGCTCAGTCGGTAGAGCAGGGGACTGAAAATCCCCGTGTCATTGGTTCGATTCCGATCGGAGGCACCATAAATGCGGATGTAGCTCATCCGGTAGAGCGCCACCTTGCCAAGGTGGAGGTAGCGAGTTCGAGCCTCGTCATCCGCTCCAAAAAGGACGCTTAAAAATATTAAGCGTCCTTTTTTCCTAAATCCCAATGACACAGAAATAAGGCGACATAGCCAAGTGGTAAGGCATGGGTCTGCAAAACCCTGATTCCCCAGTTCAAATCTGGGTGTCGCCTCCAAATAAACGGTAAGTATCGTTTGATGCTTGCCGTTTTTATTTTTTACTTTTTCACGCTTTGGTCTGTCCTAAATTCTTGACAAGGTTCCGTCGCTGAATTATAATTTTTTTAAAGCTTAGTTGTACTTCGCGTGTGCAGCTTTATTGCGATAGTTTAATATCGGGGGTGTCGGCGCAAAAGCCGGCTGAGATTAAGGATAAATGCTCCTTTGACCCTTTAACCTGATACGGATAATGCCGTCGTAGGTAGTATAATCTCAGCCTTACGGTATTTTCATATCGTAAGGCTTAATTTTTTTTGAGAGGGATTGATATTGTGGAAAAAAGAAATTCTACAAAAAGACTCACAGAAAGCGCATTGCTTCTTGCAATAGCTGTGGTATTGGAACTCGTTTCAAAGCTTTGGGACTTGAGCTTCCGTTCGGAGGAACAATAACGCTTGCAAGTATGTTCCCGGTAGTTCTCATTTCTTACAGATACGGTGTGAAATGGGGGTTACTCAGCGGCTTTACCTATTCGCTTTTGCAGATGATAATGGGTGCTAAGGTGGTTTCGGCTATGTTCCTGCCGGGCGAAGATCAAATGGCTGTTTGGCAGGCAATATGCGTTTGCCTTCTTGACTATGTACTCGCTTATACCATACTCGGCGTCGGCGGTATGTTTAAGGGCAAATTCAAAAAACCGGCATTGGAGCTTGCACTCGGCGTATTTATCGCCCTGCTCTTAAGGTATATTGTTCATATTATATCGGGTGCGATATTCTACGGAGCATGGGCCGAATGGTTCTTCTCTCAGGATGGCTTCTATAAGATAGGAGAGAGCATACTCGGTAAATATTCCGGTACGGCTCTGTCGATAGTTTATTCGGTATTCTATAACGGCCTTTATATGGTTCCTGAAATAATCATAACAACCGTTGTGGCAGCTATTCTCGGTAATGTTCCGCAGATAACCGGAGTTAAAAATCCGAAAAAAGATAAATAACAAACGCTTGACAAATTTTTTAACTGTAATTATAATATAAAGCACAATCGAAAAGATCGCCTTTAAAAACTGTGAAGGAAACAAGACGGTTACCGTGAGTTTCAGAGAGCTGCCGTGTGGTGAAAGGCAGTACCAAGTATCCGTGTATAACTCGTTCCGGAGTTTCATAGCTGAAGTCATAGGCTGTGACGGCAGACACCGTTATATGTCAGGTCTTGTTGGAGACCGCAGAGGGCAGCCTCGGCTGCCGAATTAGGGTGGTACAGCGTGGTTTTTACTTCGCCCCTATCTTCTTCAGAGATAAGGGCGATTTTTTGTTTTGTAAAGACCGCGCTTTATTTTTTGTATTTTTCGCTGTGCTGTCGGTCTTTGCAAAGCAAGCTATATGATTGGAGTACTTCATAGGAGAAATAATTATGAAAACAAACAAGTACATTCCTTTTGAACCTATCGACATTCCGGACAGAACTTGGCCGTCCAAGACCATAAAAGAGGCGCCTGTTTGGTGCTCTGTGGATCTCCGCGACGGAAATCAGGCTCTTATAGACCCCATGAACCTTGAGCAGAAGCTTGAGATGTTCAAAACGCTTGTAGACATCGGCATAAAGGAAATCGAGGTCGGCTTTCCTTCCGCATCGGAGACGGAATATGAAATTCTCCGCACGCTTATAGACGGAAATTATATTCCGGACGATGTGACAATTCAGGTGCTTGTGCAGAGCCGCGAGCATCTTATCAAAAAGACCTTTGAGGCTGTAAAGGGCGCAAAGAACGTTATAATACACTTTTACAATTCCACATCGACTCTTCAGCGCAAGGTTGTATTTAAAAAGGATATGCCGGGCATTATCGATATTGCGGTAAACGGCGCAAGACTTATTAAAAAGCTGTCGGATGAGCTTATGGAAACGTCCGACATAAACATACGCTATGAATATTCGCCGGAGAGCTTTACCGGTACCGAAATGGATAACGCGGTTGAAATATGCCAAAGAGTTTTGGAGGAGCTCGGCGCAACTCCCGAAAACAAGGTCATACTCAACCTTCCTTCAACCGTTGAGGGCAGCACGCCGAACGGTTATGCCGATCAGATAGAATATTTCTGCCGTCACCTTAAAGACCGTGACAGCGCCGTAATCAGCCTCCATCCTCACAATGACCGCGGTACTGCGGTCGCAGCTGCCGAGCTCGGTCTTCTTGCAGGTGCCGAGCGTATAGAGGGAACTCTTTTCGGCAACGGTGAGAGAACCGGCAATGTGGATATAGTTACGCTTGCTCTCAATATGTATACGCAAAATGTCGATTGCAAGCTTGACTTTCACGACATCAACCATATTAAAGAGGTATATGAGGACGCCACAAATATGAAGGTAGGCCCTCGCCAGCCGTATGCCGGTGAGCTTGTTTTTACCGCCTTTTCAGGCTCTCATCAGGACGCCATAAACAAGGGTAAGGCGTTTATGCGTGAGAATAATCCCGACAAGTGGGAGGTTCCTTATCTCCCAATAGACCCGGCAGATGTCGGCAGGGAATACGAGCCGATAATCCGTATAAACAGTCAGTCCGGCAAGGGCGGTGCCGCGTATATTATGCAGGAATACGGATTTGCGATGCCTAAGGCCATGCACCCCGAATTCGGAGCGGTTGTTCAAAAGGCCTGTGATGAAAAGGGTAAGGAACTCAGAGCCGATGAGGTATTTGAGCTGTTCTGTGAAGAATATCGCAATGTCTGCGGACCTTATAAGCTTCTCAACCATAAATTCAGCGAAGAAAAGCTTGAGAGCGAGTCTCGCACCAGGGTGCATTTTACGGGTACCATAAAATATAACGGAAACGAGCCGGTATCTATCGAGGGCGTAGGCTCCGGCCCCATAGAGGCGTTCTTTAACGCTCTGTCGCACGTGGGAATCACAGGGTACAAATTCAAGAACTATGCGGAGCACGCAATTTCAATCGGCGCGGACGCCAAGGCCTGCTCCTATATCGAGCTTGAAGCTCCCGACGGCAAGGCCGTTTTCGGTATAGGCATTTCACACAACATAAACTATGCTTCAATAAAGGGTATTTTGTGTGCCATAAACCGTTGTCAGCCGAATGTTGTGCGCGAGCCGCAGCAGCCGATATTTGAGAAAAAACAATAAGCTTTTACGGTAAAGGCATTTTATCTGAACACAATTCGGCGTTTTATATGTTCGCTTTATTCGGCAAAACGTGCCGTGAGCGGCAGGAAAGGATATGGAAGTAATATGAGAGAACATAATATTGTAGTATTAAAGGGCGACGGTATCGGCCCCGAAATAGTCGACGAGGCTGTAAAAGTGCTTGATGCAGCAGGCAAAAAGTACGGCTTTAAGATGAATTATGATTATGAGCTTATGGGCGGCTGTGCCATAGACGAGACGGGGGAGCCGCTTCCGCAGAAAACCGTAGATGCCTGCAAAAAGGCGGATTGTGTGTTTTTGGGAGCGGTAGGCGGTCCTAAGTGGGACGGTGTTCCCGGCAACAAACGCCCCGAGGCAGGGCTCCTCGGAATACGCGGTGCGCTCGGACTTTATGCAAATCTCCGTCCTGCAAGAATATTTGCCCCCTTAAAAGATGCGTCGCCGATTAAAGACAGCATAACCGAGGGTAACCTTGACATAATGATAGTTCGCGAGCTTACCGGCGGAATTTACTTCGGGGAGCGCGGAACGGGTGTCGAAAACGGCGAGGAATACGCTTATGACACCGAAAAGTACACCGTTTCCGAAATTAAGAGAATTGCGAAAACCGCTTTTGAAATGGCAATGAAGAGAAGCAAAAAGCTCACAAGTGTTGACAAGGCAAATGTGCTCGATTCATCAAGACTGTGGAGAAAGACGGTTATCGAGATGTCAAAGGACTATCCCGAGGTAGAGCTTAACCATATGTATGTTGATAATTGCGCCATGCAGCTTGTACGCAATCCAAAGCAGTTTGATGTTATAGTTACGTCAAACATATTCGGCGACATTCTCTCGGACGAAGCGTCTATGATATCGGGCTCGATAGGAATGCTCGCTTCCGCTTCGCTCTCGGACGGAAAATTCGGACTCTATGAGCCGATACACGGCTCTGCGCCGGATATTGCCGGCTTCGGCGTCGCAAATCCGCTTGCCACCATACTCTCCGCAGCCATGATGCTCAAATACTCTCTTGATGAGAGCGATGCTGCGGCGGATATAGAAAACGCGGTAAACGCGGCACTCGAAAATGTTCGCACTCCCGATATATACAAAGACGGATTTAGAAAGGTATCGACTTCGGGTATGGGCGACGAGGTTATTAAGCGCCTTTAATAAAAAGCAGAATATTGCTTCGGTGGCTCCGTTTTTACGGAGTCGCTTTTTAATTTGTGAACAAAAACTGAATTTATCGTATTTTGTTTGAAATATCATAAAGTAAGTGTTAATATATAGAGGTATTGTACTTGTTTGGTACAACGCCGTAATAATTTGCAAGGAGGATTTTCCCTTGGACGAAAATAAAGACAAGACTTTATCCGGCGGAAACGACGAGAGCTACGGCTCAACATTTGACCGCAATACCGAGGATGTCAAAAAGGAAATGGAAGAGCTTGCGGCTACATTTCAGCGCGAGCTTGACAAAACCAAGGCGGAGGCAGAGGAAAAAGGCGAGCTTATACAGGAGCTTGAGGATATCCCCGAGGCTTCGACCCGAAATGATGACGAGGAGCCTTCGGAAGCCGAGCTTTGCGAATGCTGCGGAGAGAAAAGGCGCGGTACAAAAGCCGACCCCGATTCGCCGTATTGTGAAGAATGTGATCTCGGTCTTCGTCACTATCCGTTCAGCTTCTTAAATATATTCTTTGTAGTTGTTGTTATTGCGCTTGTTTTTTACAGCGGCTATGTATTTGCGGGGCGTATGGGCGTTTTAAACGATGTCTATAAGGCAGATAAATATGTTTCGCAGAAGAAAATGGATTCAGCCGTTACCGCATATGAGGATACGGTTTCTGCAATGGAGAAGGCAGGTATAAAGGGCGAGCTTGTGTATAAGCGCCAAATAATGGCAAATTACAGCATAGGCTACCTTCAGGATATTGACTCTATGAGCGGCAATATAAATTCTTGGGAGCTGTCTCTTCCGCACTTCAGAAGCGTTAAAAAAGCAATGGGCGAGTCGGCGGATTTTATAGCCACCGTGCGCAAGGCTTATACAATACTTACAAAGTATGATGTCAACGATCCTTCGGATTTCCCGTATGACGACGCTATGGCGGCTTTGGTGTCGCTTGAGAGCGCGCCTTATACCGAGGAGACAACGGCAAATACTTCGTCCGCGACGACGTCATCCGTTAAGGCTACACAGTATAATAAGGCCATGGTATATTACTATGAATATTATATATCGGTAATCTGCAATAAGGATAACGACGAACAGCTCAAATACCTTGAAAAGATCAAAGAAGAATATCCTCAGTATATTTGGCTTTACGGTTCGGCCCTCGGCGATCTTTACGCAAAAACCGGCAAGGACGTCACCGAAATCTGCGATAAAATCCGCAGCAATAATTCCGAGGACCCGTCACCGGATCTTATTGAAATAGAAAGCCTGCGCATAAAGGGCGATTATGACGCGGCAATAGCGAAATGTGAAGAATACGCTTCACCGGATGACTGCACGGTCAAATATGAGATTTACCGTCAGGAGGCACTTTGCTATATCCTCAAGGACGATTACGACACGGCTTTAGAAACGGCGAAAAAGGCTTATGACGATAACGGCAATTCTCTTGAGGTTATAGATACCTTGGCACTTTGCGCTGTTTTGAAAAACGATGATGCCACATACAACAGCATGGAATCGCTTTTGGACGGCAGCGGTTACAGCCTGTCCGATAAGGTTACCGGCTTTAAGGCAGGTACCGTTACGCTTGATGATATTCTTTTGAAAGGAGCTTATGACGTAGAATGAGAGCAGTATATCTTACAGTAAAATATATAACCATCGTCGGTACGTTCCTTCAGGGCTTTTTTGAACATCTCTCATGTCGTATGTATGATGTTCTGATAGAGGACGGCAGATATTTGAGATCAAATGAGATGTGCGGGCATATAGAGCACGAGCTTATTAAAAAGAGAGGCACCGCATTCGGTGTGTGCTTCTTCCCGTTCCTTTTCAATTTGCTGATAGGTCTTATCCTGACCGCGGCAGGCTCGGTAAATATTTTCTATCTCGGTGAATTTTTTATGAGTGCCGATTCAAAAGTACCGAATTTCCCGAACTTCTTATTTCTGTGGGTCGGTATTTCGTGCCTTACCAATCTGTTCCCGCAGATAGAAGACGCTCTTACCCTCAAAGAGCAGATTTACGGCAAGGGCAAGTCAAATCTCTTTGTGAAAATAATCGCCGCGCCGATATTCGCCGTGCTGTATGTCGGCTCATATCTGCAGAGCGTCGGGCTTACGCTTGTCACGTCTGTGGTATTTTCGCTGTTTATGCCGTCGATTCTCGGCACGTTTATACCTCAGCTCTACAAGGCCATAGCGGGCTGAACGGCATTACAGTATATATTATGCTAAACGGGAAGTGTTTTTACACTTCCCGTTTTTGTTGTATAAAATATTGTAAAGTGGTAAAATCAAAGCGGTGATAAAAATGAAAAAAATTATAACGGTAATTGTTTTGTGCCTTGCGCTTGCGTCATGCGCAAAAGAAAACAGCGGCGGCACAGAGCCTTCGACGCAAGACGTAAGTACGAGTGCAGCACAGGAAACAGAAATTGAGAAGCAGTCAACGGCAGAGGTTAATGCTGCGCCGACGGCCGCCGACCCTCAAAAAACGAAGGTAACGCAAAAGTCCGTAAAGCCTACGCAAGAGGAAAGAAAAACTCGGACAGAGACTTCACCCAAGACGACAGCCGTTCCTGAGCCGACTGTCGTAAAGGGGTTTGAACGCGAGATGCTCAAGTTGTGCAATCAGCAACGTCGCGCGAACGGAAAACCCGATATTGCTCTTAACAATACTCTGTGTGAAAATGCTACGGTAAGAGCCGAGGAAATTTCAAGGAAAAACTGCTTTTCACATACAAGACCCGACGGCACAATGTGCTTTACCGCGGTTACGGTCAATTATATGACATGCGGTGAAAACATTGCTTACGGTACGCGGTCTGCTTCGGCGACGGTGACTGCGTGGATGAATTCTCCCGGGCATAAAGAGAATATTCTCTCGGAGGATTTTACGGAGGCCGGCTTCGGCTGCTATGAGGTGAGCGGAGTAAGGTATTGGGTTCAATTATTTATAGGATAGGCTATGAGCTGCTTTTTGTATGTGCAAAAAGCAGCTCGCGTGCTTATTTGCAAAATACGTGTGCGCCTATGGTCTGTATAACGGGTCTTGTGCGTATCCACTTATTTGAAGTCTTTGCCGGATTATAGTAGTATATGGCACCGCCCGACGGATCCCAGCCGTTTATTGCGTCCTGAGCCGCCTTTCTTGACTGTGCCGTAGGCTCTGTGCTCCAGTTGCTGTCGTTTACACAGGAAAATGCTCCGGGCTGGTAGACCACTCCGGCTATTGAGTCCGGAAAAGATGCGTGCTGAACGCGATTTAGAACAACCGCACCTACTGCAACCTGACCTATATACGGTTCGCCTCTCGCTTCGGCTGCAATCACCTTTGCAAGCAGATATATGTCGCTCGAGCTGTATTGTCCCGATGACGCAGAACCGATTCCGAGCGCCGACAATGTTTTTTCGGCCTTCCCGCAATGCCGTCGGCATTAAGACCTGCAGATTTTTGAAACTTCTTTACTGCGTCTTTGGTAAGTGTGCCGTAAATACCGTCAACGGATCCGCTGTATATTCCTTTAGATTTCAACTTGGTTTGTATCTGTCGGACCTCTTCGCCGCGAGAGCCCATTTTTGATAAAACTTCGGTGCTGTGGCTTGCACTCTGTTTGTATACCGCTATCGAGCCTACGGCAAAAAGCAGCACGGCGGCAAGACACACGGCTAACATCTTTTTTGAATTTTGCACCGGGAGAATTCATCTTCATAATAATTTACCGACCTTTTATCTGTTTAAGTGCTCGCTTACGCAATTATTGTTTTCATGTGTGACACTTTTTATACACATAAATTGTGTGTCACAAAAAAAGACATATACTAAATATTGACAGACAAAATCTGTTTTGAAAAAAAATTTGATTTTTTTAAAAAGTGTGTTGACTTTTGGGTTGCGCTGTGATATTATATCAAAAGCTGTCGCGAGAGACACGGAAACAAAATTGAACAGAACGCTTGATAATTCAACGTTTTTGATTAAACAGTTTGAAAAAAGCACTTGACAATTTCGTTAGCTTATGTTATCATATAAGCCCTCCGATAATCACGGAGAACAGCACAATGGACCTTGAAAATTAAACAACGACAAGAAACAAGGAACCCTGAGATTCTAAAAGTTGAAAGACTTAAAGAGTTTTAGAAGTACGAAAGTACGAACAGTAAATTCGGGAAATTGAGAAATTTCTTGGATAAAGTAAAAGAGCTAAAGAGCTGCTTTGAAGAATGATTAAAGCGAGCCGAGAGGTTCGAGTTAATACAATTTTTTAGAGAGTTTGATCCTGGCTCAGGATGAACGCTGGCGGCGTGCCTAACACATGCAAGTCGAACGAAGCTTGACGGATGATTTCTTCGGAATGAAACCAGATATGACTTAGTGGCGGACGGGTGAGTAACACGTGAGCAACCTGCCTTTCAGAGGGGGATAACGGCTGGAAACGGTCGCTAATACCGCATGATGTGTTCGGATGGCATCATCTGAACATCAAAGATTTATCGCTGAAAGATGGGCTCGCGTCTGATTAGATAGTTGGTGGGGTAACGGCCTACCAAGTCTACGATCAGTAGCCGGACTGAGAGGTTGAACGGCCACATTGGGACTGAGATACGGCCCAGACTCCTACGGGAGGCAGCAGTGGGGAATATTGCACAATGGGGGAAACCCTGATGCAGCAACGCCGCGTGAAGGATGACGGTTTTCGGATTGTAAACTTCTTTTCTTAGTGACGAAGACAGTGACGGTAGCTAAGGAATAAGCATCGGCTAACTACGTGCCAGCAGCCGCGGTAATACGTAGGATGCAAGCGTTATCCGGATTTACTGGGTGTAAAGGGAGCGCAGGCGGGACTGCAAGTTGGATGTGAAATACCGTGGCTTAACCACGGAACTGCATCCAAAACTGTAGTTCTTGAGTGAAGTAGAGGCAAGCGGAATTCCGAGTGTAGCGGTGAAATGCGTAGATATTCGGAGGAACACCAGTGGCGAAGGCGGCTTGCTGGGCTTTAACTGACGCTGAGGCTCGAAAGTGTGGGGAGCAAACAGGATTAGATACCCTGGTAGTCCACACTGTAAACGATGATAGCTAGGTGTGGGGGGGGTCTGACCCCTTCCGTGCCGGAGTTAACGCAATAAGCTATCCACCTGGGGAGTACGACCGCAAGGTTGAAACTCAAAGGAATTGACGGGGGCCCGCACAAGCAGTGGATTATGTGGTTTAATTCGAAGCAACGCGAAGAACCTTACCAGGTCTTGACATCCGACTAACGAGATAGAGATATGTCAGGTGCCCTTCGGGGAAAGTCGAGACAGGTGGTGCATGGTTGTCGTCAGCTCGTGTCGTGAGATGTTGGGTTAAGTCCCGCAACGAGCGCAACCCCTGCCATTAGTTGCTACGCAAGAGCACTCTAATGGGACCGCTACCGACAAGGTGGAGGAAGGTGGGGACGACGTCAAATCATCATGCCCCTTATGACCTGGGCTACACACGTAATACAATGGCCGTTAACAGAGGGAAGCAAAGCGGTGACGCAGAGCAAAACCCTAAAAACGGTCCCAGTTCGGACTGTAGGCTGCAACCCGCCTACACGAAGTTGGAATTGCTAGTAATCGCGGATCAGCATGCCGCGGTGAATACGTTCCCGGGCCTTGTACACACCGCCCGTCACACCATGGGAGTTTGTAACACCCGAAGTCAGTGACCCAACCGCAAGGAGGGAGCTGCCGAAGGTGGGATAAGCGACTGGGGTGAAGTCGTAACAAGGTAGCCGTAGGAGAACCTGCGGCTGGATCACCTCCTTTCTATGGAGAAAAGCCGAAAGGCAAAATCCAAGGTCAGAGGATTTCTTGGAAGAAGTCGTTGTTTAATTTTTTGAGGTTCAAAAAAGAACTTCAAAAAGCAAGTGGAGAACGGGACCCCGTGTGAAAAATGGGGGTGTAGCTCAGCTGGGAGAGCACCTGCTTTGCAAGCAGGGGGTCATCGGTTCGATCCCGTTCATCTCCACCACGCTCTGGCAAGAAAGAGCGATGAAACCGTTTACGGGCTCATAGCTCAGGTGGTTAGAGCGCACGCCTGATAAGCGTGAGGTCGGTGGTTCGAGTCCACTTGAGCCCACCAGATTACGGAAAGCCGTAATCGAAATTGCACCTTGAAAACTGAACAAAGAAAAAGGTAAAGTGATAAGAAAAATATTTTTAGGGTAATAACTACAATATTAATTATCGTCGAGAAACAACCCAAAGAAGAACCCAAAAAAAAAGATTCGAGCAAATTTGGTCAAGCTACAAAGAGCGTAAGGGGAATGCCTTGGCACCAGGAGCCGACGAAGGACGCAGCGATCTGCGAAAAGCCACGGGGAGCCGAAAGCAGGCTTTGATCCGTGGATATCCGAATGGGGAAACCCGCATGGTTAATAGCCATGCGACGTATACTGAATAAATAGGTATGCGCCGGGAACCGTCTGAACTGAAACATCTAAGTAGGACGAGGAAAAAGAAATCAACCGAGATTCCGTAAGTAGTGGCGAGCGAACACGGAAGAGGCCAAACCGAAGGTAGCAATATCTTCGGGGTACGGACAGTAAACGGCATTGCGGTATCTTAGCAGAAGTGCATGGGACGGCACACCATAGAGAGTGATAGTCTCGTAAGCGAAAAGAGAAGGCAGCCAACTGTATCCAGAGTACCGCCGGACACGTGAAACCCGGTGGGAACATGGGGGGACCATCCTCCAAGCCTAAATACTCCCTGGTGACCGATAGAGAACAGTACTGTGAAGGAAAGGTGAAAAGAACCCCGGGAGGGGAGTGAAAAGAACCTGAAACCTTATGCTTACAAGCACCGAGAGCCCATCAAAGGGTGATCGGGTACCTTTTGTAGAATGGTCCGGCGAGTGAATGTAACTGGCAAGGTTAAGCACTTAAGGTGTGGAGCCGAAGCGAAAGCAAGTCTTAATAGGGCGTCAAGTCAGTTGTATTCGACCCGAAACCGTGTGACCTAGCCATGAGCAGGCTGAAGTGGAGGTAAAACTCCATGGAGGGCCGAACCCACTCCCGTTGAAATGGTAGGGGATGACTTGTGGCTAGCGGAGAAATTCCAATCGAACTCGGAGATAGCTGGTTCTCTCCGAAATAGCTTTAGGGCTAGCCTCGATTTGACATTACCGGAGGTAAAGCACTGAATGGGCTAGGGGCCGAGAGGTTACTGAACCCTATCAAACTAAGAATGCCGGATAATGATAATCGGGAGTCAGACAGTGTGAGATAAGTTTCATTGTCAAAAGGGAAACAGCCCAGACCCACAGCTAAGGTCCCAAAGTACAGTTAAGTGGTGAAGGATGTGGAATTGCATAGACAACCAGGATGTTGGCTTAGAAGCAGCCACTCATTAAAAGAGTGCGTAATAGCTCACTGGTCGAGTGATTCTGCGCCGAAAATTTAACGGGGCTAAATTGTACACCGAAGCTTGGGATACATCTAATGTATGGTAGGAGAGCGTTGTATACGGGGTGAAGTCAGAGCGGAAGCGCTGGTGGACTGTATACAAGTGAGAATGCCGGAATGAGTAGCGAGAATTATGTGAGAATCATAATGGCCGAAAGACTAAGGTTTTAGAAGGAAGGTTCGTCCGCTTCTAGTCAGCCGGGAGCTAAGGCGAGGCCGAAAGGCGTAGTCGATGCACATACGGTGGAGATTCCGTAGCCGCCATTAATTTAAACAGAGGGACACTTTCAAGGGGCATGACCCGGGCGTTGGTAGACCCGGGCGTAAGGGACCGAAAATTAGTAGGGAAGCATGCTTTAAGGAAGGCGAGAAAAGCTCTGTGTATAGAAGATGGCGCCCGTACCGCAAACCGACACAGGTAGTCAGGAAGAGAATTCTAAGGCCAACGGGAGAAGGGTAGTTAAGAACTCGGCAAATTGACCCCGTAACTTCGGAATAAGGGGTGCTCACGAGAGTGAGCCGCAGTGAATAGGTCCAGGCGACTGTTTATCAAAAACACAGCTCTCTGCTAAATCGAAAGATGACGTATAGGGGGTGACACCTGCCCGGTGCTGGAAGGTTAAGAGGAAGGGTGCAAGCTCTGAATTGAAGCCCCAGTAAACGGCGGCCGTAACTATAACGGTCCTAAGGTAGCGAAATTCCTTGTCGGGTAAGTTCCGACCCGCACGAATGGTGTAACGATCTGGACACTGTCTCAACTACCCACCCGGCGAAATTGTAGTACCGGTGAAGAGATGCCGGTTACCCGCGGCAAGACGGAAAGACCCCATGGAGCTTTACTGTAACCTGATATTGGGTTTCGGTATTTTATGTACAGGATAGGTGGGAGACTATGAAACTAAGGCGCCAGCCTTAGCGGAGTCGCCCTTGGGATACCACTCTTAAAGTACTGAAATTCTAACCTGCGGCCGTGAATCCGGTCGGGGGACATTGTCAGGCGGGCAGTTTGACTGGGGCGGTCGCCTCCAAAAGAGTAACGGAGGCGCTCAAAGGTTCGCTCAGCATGGTCGGAAACCATGCCTTAGAGTGTAAACGCAAAAGCGAGCCTAACTGCGAGGCTGACGGGCCGAGCAGTAACGAAAGTTGGAGTTAGTGATCCGGCGGTATGTGAATGGAAATGCCGTCGCTCAACGGATAAAAGCTACCCTGGGGATAACAGGCTGATCTCCCCCAAGAGTCCACATCGACGGGGAGGTTTGGCACCTCGATGTCGGCTCATCACATCCTGGGGCTGAATTCGGTCCCAAGGGTTCGGCTGTTCGCCGATTAAAGTGGTACGCGAGCTGGGTTCAGAACGTCGTGAGACAGTTCGGTCCCTATCTGTCGTGGGCGTAGGATATTTGAAGAGCGCTGTCCCTAGTACGAGAGGACCGGGATGGACGCACCGCTGGCGCATCTCGGTTGTCATGCCAATGGCACGGCCGAGCAACTATGTGCGGTTTGGATAAACGCTGAAAGCATCTAAGCGTGAAGCCATCTCTAAGATAAGATATCCCATAGCATAAGCTAGTAAGACCCCTCAAAGACTATGAGGTTGATAGGCTGCGTGTGTAAGTACGGCGACGTATTTAGCTTGGCAGTACTAATAGGTCGAGGGCTTGACCTTTTGTGACAGCTACGTCACCTTTGGTCGAATCTTTTGTTTCTTCCTCTTCTCCTTTCTCTCTTTCCTTTGTTCAGTTTTTAGGGTGTAATTCAATATGCACCATTAGCTCAGTTGGTAGAGCACCTGACTCTTAATCAGGGTGTCCGGAGTTCGAGTCTCCGATGGTGTACCACCTGATTTAAACATGGCCCGTTGGTCAAGTGGCCTAAGACTCCGGCCTCTCACGCCGGCAACAGCGGTTCGAATCCGCTACGGGTCACCAGAGTGTATAACGGGGCAACCTGTTTATATAAATCCCACTTTTGTGGGCTAAATAGTTATAAATCAGTTTTTGCTGATTTAGTCGGTGTTTATTACGATGAGGGTCCACCCGTTCCCATTCCGAACACGGTAGTTAAGCTCATTCGTGCCGAAAATACTTGGCTGGAAGCGGCCCGGGAAAATAGGTCGATGCCGACATAAATAACCGATTAAGCTTTGCTTAGTCGGTTTCAATATTCCTCCATAGCTCAGTCGGTAGAGCACGCGGCTGTTAACCGCGGTGTCGTTGGTTCGAGTCCAACTGGGGGAGCCATAAAAGGGTAACAAAAAAGATGCCCACGAAAAAGCCTTGATTTTCCAAGGCTTTTTTGCTTTTTATGGAAAATTTCAAAAGATAGTTTTATAGATGCCAAACGGCATAAATTCTATTCATATTGGACTCGAACTTCCCACTTACACATTGATTCATACTTGATAAATTTTTTATGTTGGTTTTTGTTTATAAATTAAAGAATATCATTATCTTCAATTTCAAATTCGAAATCTAAGATATCTTGGAGAAGAGATAAAAATAATTCTAAGTCATTAAATCGTCTGTAATTGATAAATGATATTGCTTTAAAGACAACATAATAAATATTATAGAGAGCGAAACTGCTAACAATAGAAGGACAAAGCATAACGCAAGTTTTTGCTCAAACTCACCATCTAAACTAAATACATTTGACATAATCATAAGCAGAAAAGGAATGATGAGAATTTGAAAACTTGTGGTTATGTACTTTGTTATTTTTTGATTATTCTCATAATGTTTATTTAATCGTATTGATAACCTTCGATAAAGTTGTTTTATTTGATAATTCCTTCAGACTTTAATATTTCAAACAATTCTTGACGTTGATTTATTTTTCTATCTATTGCATTTTTTATATCCTCGCGAGATGCATTAAGAATAAATGCTAATATAACTATGATCAATATAGATATCAATATGCCTATAGAAGCGTTTTTAAACCAATAACTTAAAATAAAACAAGTTACCATAGAAATAGTAGCTGTAAAATAGATAGAAAAAACCACTTTTAATTTTAGAGGTAAAGTTTTAAATGCATCCCACCAGTTTGAAAGTTTTTCTTTGTTTTGCGTTTTCTGTAAATACAGTAAGAAAATTTGCCAATCCATTATATGAGCTCCTTAAAAATATATTTGTAATTATGAATTTGTTCTTTATTATACAACATTTAGGTGTTTCATTCAATATAATACAAAATACAACAAAAATTCCGCAAAATCAACGGTTTGCAATATATGGGGCATTAGCTTAACTGGAATGAGTGCCTGACTGGCAGTGTGGGGGTCATCGGTTCGATCCCGACCGTCTCCAACATAAAGTGGTTACAAAAAAAGATGGAGCCCCAAAAACCTCCGTGTTACCGAGGTTTTTTGCTGTCTATAGAGCGATTTTCAACAGTTCAAATTCATAGATGTAAAATCGCTGTTTCCCATTTGCGAGTAGAGTAGAACCATCATAAAACGAAATATTATACATATTAAGGCAGATAGAAAAAATCCATCTGCCTTTTTTCATATATATACATAGCCAATCGTTTGAAATATAACGGTTGGCTTTTTTCATTATATATCAAAAAAGGAGTTGCAAGATTATGAACAAATTTGAAGCAGAGCGACGCTTTGTACAGCGTATGAAAGACAACTACCCGCCGGGTACAAGGATAATGCTTATCAGTATGGGTGACGATCCCCGCCCTGTCGAAGACAATACAAGAGGCACTGTAAGCGTAGTTGATGATATAGGTACTCTGCATTGTGATTTTGATAACGGCAGACACTTAGGTATTGTCCCCGTCGAAGATTCGTTCCGCAAATTGACAACGGAAGAACTTGCAGAGGAACAAAATGAAGATATAGACGAGGACAACGCTCCTGTTATGGGAATGTGAGGTGAAACGAAAAACAGATAACTGAAAGGTGTCGGATGCCCTATGGCAATTCGATTCTTTGATATGTTCGCAGGGAGCGGCGGTTTCCGTTCGGGACTTGAAGCTGTCGGCGGCTTTGAATGCAGCGGTCACTGCGAAATCGATAAATATGCAAATCAGGCGTACAACGCCATTTATGACGTGAGAGGAGAACTGTATTTTGAAGACGCACGAACCATCAATCCAAACGACCTGCCCGAAATTGATCTTATCTGTGCGGGATTTCCATGCCAAGCTTCTCGGTTGCTGGAAAACGGCTCGGATTCAAAGACGATACAAGAGGAACTCTCTTCTTTGAAGTTGCCCGAATCGCTGAAAAGAAACGGCCTCCATTTCTTCTTTTGGAAAACGTCACCGGTTTGTTATCGCATGACTCAGGCAGGACATTTAAAACCATCCTCACCACGCTTACTGAATTGGGGGATGGTGTTGAATGGTGTGTGCATAACAGCGCAAATTTCGGAGTCCCGCAGCAGCGAAGACGGTTGTACATTGTCGCAAATCTTGGAGGAAGAAGTACTGGAAGGATATTTCCTCTCACCTGTGGCAATGCAGAAAATCTTAAGCAACTTATCCCCGGACCACAGGGACAAAGAGTCTATAAAACAGATGGAGTAGCTTGTACGCAGTGTGCCGGATCAGGCGGTTGGGGCGGCCAAACAGGGTTGTATTTCATTGACATGAATGCTGATCCCATTATTACAGACCATGCCCGATGCATTACTGCAAGGCAGGACAGTGGGGTGAGCAATCACAAAGGCGAACATTCCGCCGTTCTTGTAACAGATGAGCCGAGAGCAATCCTCACGCCTAACAGAGAGAACGTTAGGCAGCAAGGTCGCAGAGTAAAAGAACCTGATGAGCCGATGTTCACCATAACCGCACAGGATCGGCACGGCGTATGGCACAAGGGCGGAATCCGAAAGCTTACGCCGAAAGAATGCTGGCGTTTGCAGGGTTTTACCGATGAACAATTTAATAAAGCACAGGCTACCGGGCTCAAGGATGGTCGGCTTTACAAAATGGCGGGAAATGCAGTGAGCGTTCCCGTCATTTCTGCTATCGGAGAAAAAATTAAAGAAATATATAATGAATTTGAAAAATAATATCAAGAGAAAATATTGATATTATTTTTTCAAATTCATTATATATATCTTCTTCTTTATAATTAACAATAATCTCATTATGTTTGCCTAAATTGCTTTTTAACTTTAAATAACTTATATCTTCAGAATCTATAATAAGAATAATTTTTGCATTAATCTTCGTTAAATCATTACATATAAATTCAATCAAATTTTTGGATGTGTTTTTATATAATTGTATTGAAAGTAATAATTTGTTTTTCTTTGAAAGATTTTCGAGTTCTTTAATAACTCTATCTTCTGCTTTTTTAAAATCAGATTTTAAAAAGCTACTAAACTTATTCATCATTTGTGTGAGAGAAAAACCAAGTTGTAAATTTTGTCCGACACCTATACTTATATCAGTAATATTTAAGTTATCATTAAATATTATCAATTGCGAAAAAAATTCATTAATTGTATATGCATTTTCAATTATTGGATACTTATTGTAGTCGCACTCCATATTATTAATAATGTATTTCTTTCCAACTCCTCTATTGCCAGTCAAAATACAAATTTTATTATCATTTAGATATTCATTAATGAGATAACTTGTATCAAGTTGAAATTTGAAAAACATTTTTAATCTCCCAATAATATAACAAACAGTTATCCTGCATTGATAAATACAAAAAATTAAAATCACCCATTGTACGATGAGTGATTTTTTATTTTAATATTTGAGGAGTTACATATGAGGTGGAATTTTGAAGAGTTAAAAGAGTTAGGTCTTGGATTTGTTTCTGGAAGTACGAATCAAAAATTCAAAACTATTCTTAACGAAAGTAATATCAAAGAGATTGAAAAACGGCCTTTAAATAAAGAAATAACGAATAGTTTTAAAGATGGCAAATATAAAACATATATAACTATTGATGAGATAGTGCTGTATAGGACTTATGGCTTAACGCCTACGGGTAAATCGGGAGCAAAACAGTTGGGGGCGTTTGCAACTACGGAGTTTGCAGAATCCCGTATTGATGTTAAAATGAGACTTGCATTAAACCCTCAATGGAAGAATGCCTTGTATGTTGAGGAAAAAATTGTTGTTCCAAAGGATGTTGTGATAAATGTGGGTGTTGTTGCACCTGTAAAATTATTTCTGGCACTATTCTTGAAGGTGGTGCAGACCAAATATTATTACCATTTGGTTGGTCAGAAGAATGGGTAGTTGGATATCGGTTTGTTACATCAGAGCCTATGATGGATTATCCACAATATATGAAAAAGAAGCCAAATGAAATAAGAAAGAAATCTCTGTAAAGCAATTCAATATTACACATAACCGTTTATTTATAAAGTGTAAATCAATTGCTATGACATAATTAAATAATAAGGTGACGAGATTGATATGATTAAAAAAATATTAAACAGTGATATAATCCAAATTAGTTGAACAGACTTCGAAATCTTTAATGTAAATACTTGATTTTTGAAATCTATTATTCTGCTTAATGAGGTGTATTGATTGGTTTTGAACTTGTATTACTTCAATAATATGTGTATCAATATATAGAATGTTGTGGCGAATTATAGTATAATTAGAATGAGGATGTGATATGATGTTTTCAACAACAGATTTTGATGAAATATGTGATTATGCACACATGTGGAATTGGGCACCGGATTGGTATATGGTAAAACAAATATATACTACATTCCCAGATTCATACTCAGTTTTGACTCCTTTTGCTTATACCTATTTGGAAGAGTTAATACGTTCAACAACATCAGAATATGGAGTACCGTTATTGGATCGCGAGGGCTATACTTTAATAGGACGATAAAATTAACTGTCCTAAATTGAAAATACATAAGGAAGGAGGTTAAGAGAATGTCAAGGACTTCAAAGATTACAGCACTTTATGAGAGATTATCAAGAGATGATGACCTGAATGGCGAGAGTAATTCCATTACCAATCAGAAAAAATACCTCGAAGATTATGCCCGTAGAAATGGCTTTGAGAACATCCGCCATTTTACTGACGATGGTTTTTCGGGTGTAAATTTTGCTGGGGTTAGATAGCGATACTTTACATCTACCATGTTACGGCGGTCATGGTTGACAACTTGCGTCGGCTCCTGCTCGGTATCAACCTGTCCGACAAAGCTGTAATGGATTTCGATTTTCCGGGTGTTGGTTTCCCGGTCTAATTCATGTATCAAAATACGGTCGATAAACTCATGGACGTTTTCATAGGTCAATTCCTGTATGTCGCTGTATTTCCCGACAATCTGAATAAACCTTGATATATCCCTTTTTCGCTCGGTAACGGTTGCGATCTGCTGTTGTAACTCGTCTATCCTTGCGGCAAGGGATTTCTTTTCGTCCTCGTAGCCGGAAGTTAGAAACACAAACCGTTCATCTGTCAGTCTGCCTAATGCGTTGTCCTCGTACAGCTTGCGGAAAAGCGTGTCAAGTTCGGTCATACGCGCCTGTGCTTTGGAAAGTTCCTTTTGCTGCTGCGCTAATGCCTTTCTCGCTTCCATGTCGCCGTACTCGGTAGCTTTACAGATAAAGTCCTGTTCGTGTTCCTTAACATACTGCAAAACCCGCCGCATATCTTCCAGCACTAAATCAAGAAGTACGTTTTTGCGGATATAATGAGAGGTACACTCGCTGCCTGTCCTTGCCCTGTTGCGCCATGCGCCGCAAGAATAGGAAAACCTGCGCGGCTCGATATTTACGCCCTGTTGGTAATACATCTTATGTCCGCAACCAGCGCAAAACAGCAAGCCGGAAAAAATATCAATCTCCGCTGCTTTTGTCGGGCGGTGGCGGGTAGCAATCCGCTTTTGCGCAAGTTCAAAGGTTTCCTCGTCAACAAGCGGCTCATGGGTGTTTGGGAAGAAAATAGCGTTGTTCTTCTTCGTTCTTCCGGGTCTTTTTTCGACTTGTAGGATACCTTGTGAGTTTTCGCGGTTATGGTATGCCCTAAATATTCCTGCCTTGCTAATATGTCATAGAGCGTTTTGTCCGGCCAAGTATAGGGGGCGATCATTGCCCGCTGATACCGCGCCTGTCCTGTGCGCTGATAGCGCAACGCTCCAATCGTCAAGACTTTGTTTTCCGCAAGCCATTTTTGGATTTCGCACATACGCACGCCGCTAACAAACATAGCGAAAACCTGTTTGACAATCGGCGCGGTTTCCGGGTCGGGTATAAGGTGGTGGCGGTTGTTCGGGTCTGGGATATAGCCGTATGGATATTCCCCGTTGACACGCTCGCCTTTTTGCGCCTGTGCCTGTTTAACTGCACGGATTTTCTTGCTTGTATCGCGGGCGTAAAACTCGTTAAACCAGTTCCGCAAGGGGGTAAACTCGTTATCCTCCCGCGCTGTGTCAACTCCGTCGTTAATCGCGATATAGCGCACTCCGTTTTCGGGAAATACAATCTCTATGAGTTCGCCCGTTTTCAGATAGTTTCTGCCAAGACGGGAGAGGTCTTTGGTAATAACCGTCGCCACTCGTCCGGCTTCCACTTCCTGCAACATCGCTTGCAGCCCCTCGCGCTCAAAACTCACGCCGGAAAATCCGTCGTCCACAAAAAACTTTGTGTTCAAAAAATGGTGTTCGTCCGCATAGCGTTGAAGTATCATTTTTTGAGATGGAATTTGTCAAGGGGCTTTTCTGCAAAACACAATGTTTCTGAAAATAGCGTTCAAAATATATGCAGAGCCGTTAGTCCGCAGAGGATGCGAATTATCGGCTCAATGGTTTTCTTTTATTTGTAATCATTACTTTTCCAATTCCAGATATTCTTGTCCCATGAAGAAGATTTTCAATTCGTTTTGATCTACTTCTATCTCAAATTCTACACTACTATTTCCCTGTGTAACACAGATTATATCCGAGTAAGAAAAACTATAATATGCGTCACCGCAGGATAGACCCGAATCGGGCATATCTTTACTCACAGCAAGTTCCCCGTTTTCTTGAAAGGTAAATATCTCCTCAGCATTTGCATCCTTCCATGTGCCAATAATATCTTTTTCGTTCTGAATGCGATTTACTTTACCAACACATACAATGGCAAGTATAACTGCACCAACAGTCAAAGCAATGCCTGCAACTCTCTTTACCAGTTTCTTTTTACGCAATTTCTATTACCTCTGTTTCAGTTGCTTTGTTAGATTGAATGATTACATATTGCTCAATTTCAGTTCCTCTACAATTTCCACCTTTGATACGCTTCTAACAGCAAACAGCATAGCGATACATACCATAGCGCCGACAGCCATAACTGCAAGAGCATAAATACCGCCGTTCATATAAAAAGCAAATGGTGTCATACCCGACGATATGAAGTAGTAGATAGCACAATGAATCAAAAAGCTCACAGGCAACGCAAGAACCAATGCTTTTACGCCGTACAAAACAGCTTCGAGCAATAGCGTACATTTTAATCCTTTGGCAGTCATACCAACAGAACGCAGAACAGCAAATTCGCTTCTTCTCAAATGAATCGTATTCGAGATAGTGTTACAAACATTCAAGCTGATAATAACCGTCATCAGGATCGAGAACAGGCAGATTACCAGTTTTGCAATCGTATATACCTGTCTGGAATTATTCGTTGCGGCTGCAATGTCCACAGTTTGCGGAAATCCTCTGTCAGCCAGACATTCCATTGCTTCTTTATGCTGTGCTGTCTGTATTCTCATTTCCACATAGGCGTTATCATCTATCAGCAAGTTAAAATAACTTAAAGGCACGATGAGGACAGCTCGATCTCTCACAAACATGGATTGGATATTTGCATTTTCTTCTGAAACGATTTCTTCCACGATAATCGGCAAGGCATCCTCGGATGCCCCCAGCGGAATGATTTCTGTTCCCGGTTCAATAAGAAACGGTGAGCCTGCAATTACCCGATTTTGTGCCGAATTATAGTATCCCATAGTCTGATTGAGCAAAATTCCATGATTGAAATTTGTCACATCCAGACTGAATCCATTTTCATCGCAAAAAGAGACAAAATGTTCTTCGTCCAATCCTACGACATATACCTCTGCTTTCGTACCATTGATAAAATATCCTTGCATATCAGGATTGATTTGTTCCTGCGAAAATTCAGCGGTCATATATCGCTGAAAAGAATAGGAAACATCCGCAGTGATATTTTCATCCGATAATGCCCCGATTGCGACAGGAATATCTTTGTATTGAATCATCGAAATCACATCAGTATAACAGGAACCGTCCTCCTTCATATCCAAGGATGTCTGATAAAGCATAAAATCAGAGAAACTATATAAGGAAAGGGCAATTACCACCGACAAGAAAATAGAGCCGGTAATCGCTCGGAAGCGTTTTGGATTACGCTTAATATTTTGCTGCTAACGAACCATAAATGCCAAAAACCAAAGAAACGATTTTTCCGTCACGGAATTTCTTTCTTGATACCGCATTGTTAGACTGGCGGATCGCTTCAATAACTGTAATTTTAGCTGCTTGCTTCACAGGCTTTCTACTTCCGAAGTACAAAGAAGCAATGCCGGATAATCCGCTGACGAGCAGGATCAATCCGTTTACCTTCAAGGACAGTTCTACGATGCCAAAAGTGAATGTTTCTCCAAAAGCTGCCCTGACCACACTTAATAACAGAGCAGATAGCAGGATACCAACAACCAATCCAAAGGGTATGCTCACCACTCCCAAAAGGAAGGCTTCTAAATATACGCTAAGGCGTTTTTGCCCTTTTGTGGCTCCAATACTGGATAGCATTCCCATCTGCTTAATTCGTTCCTGTAAGGAAATGGAGAGGGCGTTGCTGATCATTGAAGCAGATGCAGCCATCAAAAGACAAACGACCATGACCACCAAAGCAATCAGTTTTGCAGCTCCTTTACCCCCGGTAATTCCATGATAGACTAACAATTCCGAATGAAACTTTGCTACATGACTGTCTACTGCCGCAGCCACTTCTTCGGCTTCTGTATAGATCGAATTGGATAAATTCTTTGCCTTGACATACGCAGCAAAATCGGATGCCGTTTTGTCAACACCTGCAAAGGCATTATAGTTTGCTGCGATTTTTGAGTCATTCACATCTGACAGAATACCAACAACTACATACGCTTTCTCTTTTGTTGGAACGAAGCTTTCTTCTTCGCCCCTATAATTTGTCAGCCCGGAAAGCTGGGCATTATATTCATCCCAAATTCTTGAACCAAGAGTTAAAGAAATCGTATCTCCAATCTCTGTATTCATGTTGTTTTTCTTCAAAAAAGATTCTGAAATAACAATCTCATTTTCATCTTGCGGGAAACGCCCTGCAAGCAAATACTGATTTAACGAAAATCTTTGGGTAAAGTTCTCGTCAATCTCGCCAACGGAGAGCATTGTACTGTTGGATTTCTCCCCGTAAAAACTGTTTCCGGCAAAGCGGAGAAGCGAAACTTCGCCTACATTGTTTTGACTATATAGCTCTTGAACCTGCTCCCAAGTCAAATCCTCCATGTAGTAGTCATAATCGCCACCATACACTTTTTCTTTCTCTTTCAAAAAATCAACCAACGACCATCCCCCACAGAGAATAGCGGTTATCATACTGATTGACAAAAGAATGGTTAAAAGTGTGAGTAGGGTACGCTTTTTATTCGACAACAGATTCCTGAGTGTAAGCATGAAAATCATATTCATCAGCGTATCACCTCATCCCTCACAAGTCTGCCATCCTGAATTTCCAGAATACGGTCTGCCTGCATTGCGATTTCACGGTCATGGGTAATCAGGATCATTGTCTGGCGATAGACTTCATTGGATTCACGCAGAAGTTTCATAATATCCCTTGTGTTCTCCGTGTCCAGATTTCCCGTTGGCTCATCCGCAAGGATAATCGCAGGTGCGTTAATCAACGCTCGTCCGATTGCCACTCTTTGTTGTTGACCGCCGGATAACTGACTTGGCAGGTGCTTTCTACGCTTTACCAGTTTGAGTGTGGATAGCAGTTCTTTCAAACGCTCCTGATTGATTTTACGCCCATCCAATCGAATCGGCAGCGTGATATTTTCCTCGACAGTCAAAACCGGGATCAGATTATAAAACTGATAGACAAGCCCAACCTGCCTTCTTCTGAATACAGCCAATTCATCTTCATTTTGCTCATAAACATCCTGTCCATCCACAAATACTTTTCCCGAAGTCGGTCTGTCAACACCACCTAAAATGTGCAACAGGGTAGACTTGCCAGACCCAGATGCTCCAATGATTGCAACAAACTCTCCTTTATCGACGGAAAAAGAAACATCTGACAAAGCATGGACAGGAGCATTGTCCATTTCATAGGTTTTGCAGATATTCTCTACTCTTAATATCTCCATAAAAAGTTCCTCCATATATTTTTGCAATTCAGTATAGCAAAGCCAAGTGACTGCTTCATTACTTTTTCATTACAAAAATGTCACTTAAAAAGGGGCTGCATTAAGCAGTCCCCCGATAAAAGCAGATTTCAAATTTTGCACCGCCTGACTCCCGATTTTTCGCTTGGATGACACCACCCTGATTGACAATGATCGTCTTTGCCAGAGCCAACCCCAAACCGGCATTACCGATTGTAGAGCCACTTCCTTGATAAAATCGGTCAAATAAATGGGGGATGTCTTTTTCCTGAAAACCTGTTCCGCTATCCTCTATAATGATCTGTGTCAAAAGAGGTCTTTCTATTGCCTTGATTTCGATAGTGCTGCCCTCTGGTGAATGTTCGATACAGTTTTTGATTACATTCCCCAAGGCTTCAGCAGTCCAATCAGTATCAAGAGATAGTTTTAATTCTGCCGGAATCACTTGCGTGATTGTCTGCATTTTTAATTCTGCCGCAATCTCCAGAGGACGAATTGCTTTTTCTACCACATCTTTTAAGTATACCGCCTGTGGCTTTAGAGTAATCGTTCCTGCATCCAGCTTGGATATTTTCAGAAGTGTGGCTATCAGCCACTCCATTCTTGATAAGAGCATAGTCTGTTCGCGGATCAGCTCATACCTTTCTTCGTCAGTCAGTTCCTCATTACACAGAGAAGCATTTAAGATATTCAGCGATGTCAAAGGTGTTTTTAATTGATGTGAAATATCGGCTAAAGCATTTGCCAAATTACCTTTCTCCATTTTCAGAGCTTCTGCCTGTTCAATAAGCCGTCTTGTCATCTTGGATATTTCATCATGTAAAACAGATAACTCACCTTCTTGAAACTGCCCAAAAGAAATTTTTTTCATCTCCATGTAACAGCCTATCAATATGCAAACTAAAATCAGCAATTTTCTTGTATCTCTGATATGTGAAAAAAGAGGGAAACTGCACTGGATGAAATGATAGCCGACAGAACAATCCACACAGCTTTGCTATCAACGATAATGCCAATGCCGCCCCAAAATAGAATAAGAATACTGCTGACAACAATTTGCCTTTTAACTTCTTTATTTCTGATAAAGTCCATATCAACCCACCTTATAGCCAAGCCCACGAACGGTAATTATGATTTCCGGCTCCTGCGGATTGGTTTCAATTTTGTCACGTAGCCTTTTCATATAGACAGTCAATGTATTATCATTGATAAACTCCCCAGTAGTGTCCCATAAAAGCTCCAACAATCTTCTGCGAGAAAGGACAATACCTTTGTTACGCAAAAAGACTAACAGCAACTTATATTCCATAGCAGACAACAAAATCTCTTTCCCATTCTTTGATACGGTTGCTTGATTTGTGTCCACAACTAAGTCGAGGTAACTGATAATGTTTTGTGTGTTCTTAGTTCTCCTTAATACGCTGTTGATCCTTGAAAGCAGTTCTCTTGGTCTGAACGGTTTGCTGATATAATCGTCAGCCCCCATATCTAACCCAGCCACAACACTATATTCATCATCAGAAGCCGTTAAGAAAATAACTGGCATAGTTCCTCTTTCTTTAATTGCAGAACAAACAGAAAAACCATTTCCGTTTGATAATTGAATGTCCACCAAGGCTATATCGTATTGGTCGCTATCCAATTTTTCTATTGCTTCTTTTTGACCGGGAGCATTTTCGATTTTGAACCCTTCATTTCCTAAATAGTCTGATAATGAGGATACGATACTTTGGTCATCCTCCACTAATAACAATTTACTCATCGTGTGTTCTCCTTGTTGTCAGCTATAAATTCATTTTTATTTTGTTTATATCTTCCATCAGCCGGCTTTTGGGCATCTTGGGGAATTAGCCATGCACGAGGTAGCCGAACAATTCCATCAATGCGATTCTCCTCACACAGCTTTTGAACACGACGCACCGATATTCCCCAAAGTTTAGCCGCATCCTGTACTGTCATGTATTCAAACATAGTTTACCTCCGCATCAAATAGTTATATATATTATATACGCACAAACGAACAATATCAATGGGCTGTTTGTAAACACTTAAACACTAACTGTGTACGAATTAACTCGGCGCTAACAATTTCCGTCATCCTGTTTCGGATATTATTTATTTTTCCACCCAACCCATTCTGTCCGGGCAGCTACCTTTAATTTTTTGTTACGCCTCCTCTGCTGCGAGCAACTCTACCAAAACCGAAGGACCATATTTTCAGACTGCCGAGCGACCTCGACTGGTGCCAAACGATTTTGCTGAGGCGATAGAAAATAGAATTGCAATGTACTATAATAAAGGTGTGAAATTTTCCCTCGCTTCTGTAAGATTGTCCGCCAGATCCATAGTACATAGGTGAGGAGGTGGATACCTTGTTAGAGGATGTGAAGATCATTGAACTGTTCTTTGCTCGTACTGAGCAGGCAATAGCTGAACTTGCTGCAAAATACGGTTCAACTTGCAAAAGAATTGCAAACAACATTTTGAAATGCGAACCCGACGCAGAAGAATGTGTAAATGATACATACCTTGCTGCGTGGAATGCAATTCCTCCAGAAAGACCTGACCCACTCAGAACCTATATTTTTCGTATTACCCGCAATATCGCTACCGCAAAATACCACGCAAATACTGCACTAAAGCGAAACAGTTACTATGATGTTGCACTTGATGAGTTGGAAGAGTGCCTAACTTCTGCATCTACTATTGAACAGGAAGTGGATGCAAAGGAGCTGTCACAGGAAATTGATCGTTTCCTTGACAGCTTGGATCAGGAAAGCAGGGTTATGTTTGTAGCAAGGTATTGGTACTCAGATAGCATTACAGAAATTGCAAAGAGGCTTCGTACAACAAATAACAATGTGTCTGTTCGCCTTTCCCGAATCAGAAGCAAACTTAAAAATCATTTACAGAAAGCGGGGTATGATTTATGACACGAAAGAACATCTCTGACGCCGTTGGTGGCATTGGTAGCCGTCATATCGAAGAAACGGCGAGTTATCAGGCAAAGAAACAAAAAAGCATTTGGCTGAAATTTGGGGCAATTGCTGCGTGTCTCTGTCTAATCGTGGTGGGAGTGTTTAGTATGGGATTATTCGGCAAAAGTACAGAAACAGCTACATTAGGTGATGGAACTACCATATCTTTCACTAAAGCAGATACGGTAGCCTCTGCTCTGAGTTTGAACTTGCAAGCACGAGCATTGACCAAAGATGAGGTTCAGACTATTTTCGGTGATCTTCCGATTTCCGGAGATGCCCTCTTTACCTTGGACGATGTAGCATTTGTTGGCTTTGATGGTCATTACAGCGATATGAAATTTGTTGTTTCGCTGTCTGGGAACAATCTTATGGATACTACCGTAATTGGCAAGGGAAATGTATCTATGGTTGGAGATACGCCAGTTAAAGCTGGCTACTTCGTTACAAATGCAAACAGCGAAGGAATTAAGACTGTGATCTATTACGCCTATATCACATTTGATAACTATTCCATCTATATCGAAAATGCAGGCGGAGAAAGTGAAAGAGAGGCTGTTCGAGCGGAACTGATGGCAGCACTTGATAAGTTGTTGGAAAACTCTTTTGATTTTAAGTGATAGAATTCGATTAAATATTGCAAGCACCGGTATGGAAAACCCATACCGGTGCTTATTTTACGCTTGACGTATAGGGATTATCTCCATCCCCCTATGTCACAGACTTCACCTGAAGTTTCAACCTCCAGCACTTTTAACGTTCCATATCTCTGTTTTTCATCTTACGCTCAAGCCGCTCCGATCGCCGCCTTTGCCGCAGTTCTCGATCCATTGTCTTTTCCTGTGCATATTCGTCAAGATAGCCAGACACATCCCGTAGGCCACTCTCCATCAACCACCAACTGAACTTGTCGCCATAAGCCGCTTCAATGCGTTGGGCTGCTGCTTTCTCTCTGTCAGGTCGAAGTGCCTTCCGCTCCAGATAAAGCTGCAAGGAATCAAAGCCGGAAGCTTGCTCTTTCAGCTCGGCATACTCAGACAATGCAGCCTCCAGCTCTCCGGCATACTTATTCTCCTGCGCCTCAAGCCGTTTGAGATTATCTTCATAGCGGTCAATCTGGCGCTGGAAGATATCGCTTGTGGCGTCCTCTGGGTATTCCAGAGAATGAAGCAGCATAGCCTTTTCGCTTTTTAGCTCCTCTAACTTTTCCGTCAACTCGGCTATTTTGGAGGCAAGCTCACGGTGCCTGACAAAGTGGATCGCAGGAAGGGATTTCTTTTCAGCCAGTAGGGACTTCCGTTCTTTGGTTGTTTCCTTTATCTGCTGCACAAGGGAGCGGTACTGTGCCAGATTTGGCTTCAGAATATTCAAGGCACCGGTCATCTGTTTCTTGCTGCTGCGGATATGCCCTAACTGATAGCAGAAGATCAGCATATTTTCCCGCAGCTTTTCCAACGCTTCTGCAATAGCGGGCAGCGTGTTCTTCACCGCCTCCGTAATTTTCTTGAACTGCGCCTTCAGTTCCCGCAGGAGCCTGTTGTCCGCCTTGATCTGACGGTTGAGTTCGCACCTGTCGGACACGATACCTTTCTGTTCCAAAGCACGGGCAATCACGCCCTCGTGGATGGTGGGCTGCTCGTCAATGCCTCGCTCGACAAAGCTGCGGTGGTCGATGCGCTCCTCATGACCGTATCGCTCCAAATATTTGTTTGTCACATCTGCCCATGCTTTGCGCCAGATAAGGAGCTGTTCCTCGCTGTTCCAGCGTTCAGAAATGGGATTCTGTCTCCCGTATTTGGTGCTTTTGGGATACTTGCTGGCACGCTCATATCCATGTTCCTCAGCTGCGGATGGTGTCATATACACTTTCTTCCTGCCTACCTTGTACTGGTACTGTTTCTCCCATCCGTCAGCCTGTGCAGCCTTAAACTCGGCAGCGGTAAAGCCCCGTTCCTCACCGTCACGGCTGCAGAGATATTCCTTCTCCGTTTTGTATTGCCATTTGCCGCTTTCATCAAGCGGGCGCACCGTCAAGAGAATGTGGGCATGTGGATTATGACCCGGTGGATCAGGATCGTGGATTGCCAGATCGGCGCACATCCCGTCTGCGACAAATTGGTTTTGTACGAAGTCCGTCAACAGCGTCTGCCATTGCTCTAGGGACAACTCTATGGGCAGGGCTACCACAAACTCACGGGCTAAGCGGCTGTCCTTGGTTTTCTCGTTTTCCTCCACGGCGTTCCAGAGAACCTCTCGGTCTTGCCATGCGGGTGGGGCCATGTCCGGCAGGAATACCTCCTGCCACACAAGCCCCTGCTTTCGGGTGTAATCGTGCTGTACTCCGTCATAGTCATTGAGGATGTGGGAGCAGCTGAGATAAGCGGAGGCTGCACAGGCGGAGCGTCCGGCTCCCCGGCTGACCACCTTTGCCTCCAAGTGGTAAATTGCCATTTGCGTTCACCTCGATTCGTATTTTGTGAGGGGGTGGTAAAACGCCACCCCTTGGTTTCTGTTTCTCTTTGCAAAGAGAAAATGGGCTGCATTGCTGCCCATATCTGCGATAAAGCTGCCGGTGGCAGGTTTTCGCAGGCAGGAGGCGGGCAGAGTATCTGCCGGATTGGTGCGACAAGCAGCAATCTCTGCATCAGCAGAAGCGCCGACTGCACAGGGAATGCTGACTTGCGGCATTTCCTGCCCTCTCTGGAGAAGTGTCCGATGGACAGTTCGTGAAGAGCGCACGAGCCCGACCAACGGAAGGGATACCACCGCCTGCTTCGCAGGTGGTGAGTAAGTGCGCCCTTCGGGATAAAAAAGGAAGGGACGCCCCGGTTGCCCGGAACGCCCCTCGCAGATTAGTGTAGCTTCTCATATAACAAGTCCTCTAATTTTTCAAGCTCCATTTGCTGAGCCTCTGGAAATACTTTCTCCAAAACAGCGCCCTCCTGAATCAAGCGTCTGGTACGGGCCTTTCGCTCTTTCGCCCGATCCCGCATTTGTGCCTCCTCCAATCGGTGCTTGGCCTGCAATTCTTCCTTGGTCATGATCTTTTTATTTGCCATATCTGGCTCCTTTCTGCCGCTGGGCGGCTTCGTGATAGTAAAAAGCAGGGAACTGGTATCACACAGATACCAACTCCCTGCAGAACTGATGGTAAATTGTTTTCCTCATTCTGAGAATTGCCAATTTGGTAGCAAAGACGGATTGTATTGCCACCAACATAGTAGTAAAATCAAGAAAAGTAATTTCAAAAGCCGTCTGCAAAATCCAGCGCAGCTGAAATGTCCTCCTCGGTTTCCTCCGAAACAAGAGCAGCGGCAGGCTGTGCGCTCTGCATAAGCTGTAGGATACCGCCAAGGCTTACCGGCGTACAGCTCTGCAAGCTGCGTGAGATGGTATCCTCGATCCGGCTGAGGAAAGCGTCCTCCTTCTCCCGTGTTTCCAGATAGGGATCATCGGCAAGCTGCTTGCTACGGTCAAAGTAAGCGTTGACCGCCGAAACGACTGCCTTGCTGACTGAACGATATTCTCGCCTGTCAAGGCTCTGCAAATGCTCCCACGCCCTGCGGTCTGCTTCGTTCTCCAGATTCAGCCGAAGTGTTGTTGTGTAGATTTGCTTCATACAAGATCGCCTTTCTTTTGCATTTTCTGTGCAGACAGCAGCTCATAGCCCTTGGCTGTGGCGCAGATGTCATCATTGATCATCACCCGGCTGGCATCATATTCTCCGAAATTCTTCACCATGCAGCTTCCACCGCCGACAACATAGAGCCTCATCAGTTCCGGGTCATACTCATGCTCACGCAGTCTGCGGAAGATGCCTGCGGTGTAATCCCTCGCTGTGTTCTGGATAGCAGTTAGGTAGCGTTCGCTGATGTCTGCCGTCCCAAAGCGAATCACACGCTCCAGAATCGTATCATCTACCGATGCGCCAAACTGCCGCATGAGATTTTCCCGGACAGCAATCATGCACTGGTTTGTCCCGTACTTCTCCGTGAAGCACTTCTGAGATAGCGGACGGCGCTCGTTGATATACATGACATTCATCGTTCCGTTGCCAATGTCGCAAAGCATATTGATGCCCTTGAATCCCCGCAGTCTGTCCGCCACAGCGGAGAAGCCCTGCGGGAAGATGTCCGCTCCGGCAAACTCCACATGATAGCTGACACCACGGAAAATGAAATCCGCCATTTCATTCTGCAACAGGTACGCCTTGAAGCTATCCTTCTGTTCGCTGACCCAAGTAAGAGGGAGCCCCGCCGCCAAATGCACACGGGCAGAGGTCTGCTTGCGGATATTCAGCTCTCTTGCAATGGCAGCAAGGGTCAGAATATAGTAGTCACCGTCTGTCATTTTGTCAGAGATAAACTCCTTGTGACCTTCGCCCACGGTGTAATAGCTGCCGTTGTAGACAAGCAGATTGCTTTTGAAGGTCGGCTCCTTGTCAGAGATGATCACGCCCGTAGGAAAGCAGCAATGTGCAGTCTTGATATTCCCATAGCCGTGGTCGATGCCGATGATTATAGGGTTATTGTTCATATAGTTCATAGTTTGTCCTTTCTGCCGCTGTGCGGCCTTGAAAATAGATTGTTTGTGTACGGCTCTGTACGGTAAACGCCAGTGCTGTACGCCGCTGTACACCGATTGGTCTTTGGATTTTGCGTTTGCTTTGTCAAATCGCTGTTTATACCGCAAGAAAATGCGGTAATCGCAGCACATTGCACATAAAGAACGCTGATTTTGCGGTAAAATAGCTTTTTGAAAACGGAGTTGAGAACTGCCGTACATCGTGTACGGCATGTACGGCAGTTTTGAAGTCCAGTTCTCATATTTAATAAGGAAGCAAGTTCATCGCCTCCACTCCGATAAATCCACGCACCCGCTTTCCGGCTGCGTACACATTGTTGGTAGCCTCCACATTATAAAGCCGTTCATTCTGGGCCAGCTCTGAGCTGATACGATTTGCTGACATAGGCTTTTGTGCGTTGTCCTCGCACCAGCGGAGATAGGCTTCATAGATAGCCTTGGAGCTGGCTTCGCTGTCGGCCTTAAAGCGGATATAGCCCTCGGATTGCAAAAACTCGATCACATTGTTGCTGCTGCGCTTTACTGTCTCCATATTTTCTTTGGCTCTATCGCTGATGGTGAACTGATACTCGTTCCCAATCAACCGCCGCAGACCCTCCAGACACCACAAAAAGATGCCCTCACGCTCCTGTGTCAGCTTATCCACCAGAAATGGATCATCGGCTCGTCCTGCTGGCCTGTCCTTGGTGGTCAACACGATCTGCCTGCGGAAGAAGCCGTCTGACTTGTCGTGCAAAGCGGTTAAAGCGCCGTTGCCGAAGCAAAGAAAGCGGACATAAAGCTGGCTCTGATAGCTTTGAACACCCTTGCGTTCCATATCCATCTTGCACTCTGAGGTCACGATGGATTTGATATAGTTGGTCTTGGGCAGGGCACTCATATCCATATCGTCATCCACCATCAGCAGCTTGTTTTCCAGGTCTGCACGGCTGAAACGGTTGTTCTCTACCTTCTGGATGCTGGTGGTATTCATGTTATCTCCCAGCATGGAGCGCATTACAAGTCCGATTCGACTCTTTCCTTCGCCGCCCTTACCAATCATCAGGAGCATTTTCTGCCCCTTTGTGGTAGGCAATAGGCAGTAGCCCATATACTCCTGCAAGGTGGGAATGTCCTCCGGGACAAGCAGCTCGGATAAAAATTGCAGCCAGCGCACAGGCGGCGGTGCATCGGGGAGATAGGCCACACTCAGACGGTTGTTGCAATAGCTTTTGTCCTCGGTGAAACGCCCATCCAGAAAGAGTGTCCCGTTTGCCACATGGATACGGTCAGTCTCGATGGGCAGGGGCGGCGAATAGGCTTGCAGCTTGATACTGGCCAGCAGATTTGCCACCACCTTGGAAAGCCCGGAGGTCAGACAGCCGGAGATCTCCTCCAGAATGAGATTGCCGATTTGCGCCTCGTCCTCAATCAGTCCATCCACTGTGAACAGCCTTCCTCTGACACATTTCATGGGATGCTTTTTTAAGAACTGCTGACAAAACAGCACTTCGTTGATGCGTTTTCCATCATACCAATCGGGAATGCTTTCTTCAGGCGGCATAACCATTGGGGTATTCAATTCGTCCATAGGTTTCCTCCTTTCGCAGTTGTTCCAGACGCTCCTTTAGTGCTATGATTTCACCATCCGTCATCCAGTCCTGTACAATTTCCCGACGCTCATAGCTGTCACCAAAGGTGAGAATGTTCAGTTCATATTCAATCTGACTGAGCTTGTGGCAGGCTTCCACGAATAAATCATGGACTGGCTCATCCGGCGTTTGCGGCGCATAGTATGCTTTCCATTCCTCCAAGCAACGGTAATAGTCCGATAAAACAGAAAAGCACAGACGCTCGTTTTCTTTGAGCTTCTGTGCTTCTGTTCGGATACGCTTTGCATTGAGTGCCGCTGCGCTGGGCGGCTTGTCCGGGTCAAGATGAAAGTCTATCACCAGCTTCATGGCTGCGTCGTAGGGCTTGAGATCAAACAACCTTGCAGTGAAGTCAATGACATCTCCATGCTCTCCGCAGGTAAAGCAATAATAATGGTCGTTTGCCACATACAAGCTGGGGTGTCTGTCATTGTGAAAGGGGCAGAGCGCCTTGCCGTGCCGGTTGACCTCAAGGCCATACGCCTGTGCCGCTTCCCGCAGGCTGACGTTGTTTTTTACGGTTTCGAATAAATTCATGTGTCCTCCTTTGCGTAGAAAAAGCGGCTTGCCCTGATATAAGGCAAACCGCTTCCTCAAAATTTATTGTTTTATTGGAAATATTAAGCCGGAGAGGTAACTGTCTCCGCTGCCAGTTTTTCCTTCCTGTTCGCTGCATTGCGAACCCGCTGGCCTTTGATATGCCCCTCATATCGGCACTCATCACTGCAATACTTGACATTGCTTCTTGTGGTGGAAAAGGTCTTACCGCAGTTTTCACAAGTGCAGTCACGCCGCCTGTTTTCTGCCGCTTCCTGCCGGTAGAACTTCGCCCGGCAATTCGGTCCGCAGAACATAGCAGCCGAGCTTTTGGATTCAAATCCCTGACCGCAGCACTTACAGGTTAGCTGAAAAGGCTGCCCAACGGTGTGCTTCCCGGCCTTAATCAACTGATAGCGCTCCCGGCTTTTGATGCGATGCTGGCGTAGCTGCTCCTGCCGCTTGATTTCCTCTGCTGTCAGCTCCGGGGCAGGAAGTTCAAACTTTCCGATGAATTTCAGGAAGATTTCTACCTCCTGCGTTCTGTCCCCGTCGATGCGCTCCGGGGCATGAACGATGATTTTATCAATAAATTCATTGATCATCGGTGTAGTCAGCTCGGAGAAATCGGTGTACTTTTCTGCCAAAGCAAGGAACTGCTCTACACGGGCAGTATCTTCCTCATAGCTCGTCAGGCTTTCCTCCGTTTCTGCAATCTGTGCGGAAAGGTTTTTCTGTTCGACTTCGTACTCAGCAAGCAGGCTGTCAAAGCGTTCCTCAGAAATTCGGCCTACGGCAAAGGATTCATAGAGCTTTTTAATGATCGTATCCAGCTCACTGTGGCGCTTACGGTCTTTGTTCAGCTTTCGTTTGGCATCTTTGGCCGCCTCCACCTGCCTGACCTGTGAAGCGGCTCGTATCTTCTCGGTGAATTTTTCCCGATCTGCTATGGCAAGCTGGCTGACAGTGCGGATTGTCTCTAAAATAAGGATACGCAGCGACTTAGTGGTAATATAGTGCCCGCAGCAGTCCTTTCCATGCTTCTGATGTGCCAGTGTATAAGAGGAGCAGTCAAAGAAATCCGACGGATACGGAGTGCCTTCTGTACCGCCTCTGGAACGATGATTATACATCTTTGCGCCGCAGTCCGCACAGTATAAAAGCCCGGTCAGGGGATTGGCTTCGCCTATGGTATCAATACGCCGTGGCGTTTTCCGCAGTTGCTGAGCAAGCTCCCATGTTTCCGGCTCGATAATGGCCTCATGGGTGTTCTCGAAGATCAGCCAGTCCTCCTTGGGATTAGGAATAGAGGTCTTGTCCTTATATGACAGCTTGTGGGAACGGAAATTGACCGTATGCCCCATATACTCAGGCTTAGACAATATCTGCCCCACAATATAGCCGCTCCAGTTATAAGGATATGCGAACTCGGTCTTACTTTTCCAAACGCCAATGCCTTTCCTTGCAAAATAGACCGCCGGAGCTTCTACCTTATCTTCAAAAAGGATTCTGGCAATGTCATAGGGGCCTTTTCCCTCGATGGTCAGACGGAAGATGCGCCGCACAACGGCGGCGGCCTCCTCGTCAATCAACCAATGGTGCTTGTCGTTCGGGTCTTTCTTATAGCCGTAGATGGCACTGTTGGTGGTAGGCTTGCCTGATTCCCCCTTCACACGGATAGCGGTTTTCTGCTTGCGGCTCAGATCACGCAAGTACCACTCGTTCATGATGTTGAGGAACGGAGCAAATTCATTGCTGTTCTGGTCGTTGCTGTCCACGCTGTTGGCGATGGCAATAAAATGAATGCCATGCTGACGGAACATAACCTCCGTGTAAAAGCCGGTCTGCAAGTAGTCACGTCCGATTCGGGACATATCCTTTACGATCACACGAGCCACCTTGCCAGCTTCAATGTCTGCCACCAGCTTTTTCCATGCCGGTCTTTCAAATGTGCCGCCTGAGAATCCGTCGTCCGTGTAATGGGCAAAGTTTGTGTACCCCTGCTGTGCGCAATAGCCCTCCAAGTATTTCTTTTGATTCACAATGGAGTTGCTATCCCCAATCTGGTCATCGTCACGGGAAAGTCGTTCGTATAAGGCGGTGATCTTGTCCTCAGTCTGAATGATGCTCATGATGCGCTCCTTTCAGACTGACGGCTCATTTGTGGTACACCAATTATATCACAAGTTCCGTCGTTTGTAACTACTTCGTTGCGTATCATTCGTAAAATTTTATCCTCCATTGTCTCTTTCCCACTTTCACTGAAAGCGACTCTCACCTTGTAGGTGGTGCCGCCAATACGTCTTATCATATACTGTGCCTGTTTGTTTTTATCCATAGCGTTCCTCCTTGAAAAATTCATGTTCGTTTGATATACTAATGGTGGTTCCGACTGATGTAAGTCGGTGGCATCTTGTGTCATGTTTCATAAAGCTACCGCAACTTGCGTCCTCCTTTCTCTTGATACGGGTTGAAAAAGTAACCTAAATAACCGCTTATCAGATTACCCTCTCACTAATAGGAGAAATCCGGGGTGTAAATCGGAACTGTTTTTGAAAGAAATTCAAAAAATTTTCGGAGGTGAGGTCATGACAGATGAAAATAGAACATTTCTCCTGTTCCCGGATGACGGTGATGACCTAACCGAATGGGATGAAGCCTCCGATCTGACGATACAAAACGAGCAGTTAGAGGAAATCCTCTCCGAAGAACGAGCCTTAGAGCTGGAAAGAGAGCTGGAGCAGGACGAAAACCCAAGGGACTACACCGTAGAACTGGAGGACGAAGAGGAAGAAGCTGCTCCTGTCAGCGAAAAACGCTTAAAGCGCCAGATACGGGCAGAGGCGTTGGCACGGCTGGAGGATGCTGCAAGAACAGAGGACGACTTTCGATACGTTGTCAGCGAATGGGACAGGTTGGATCGGAATCGGGAACGACGGGAGCGTGACCATGAAAATCTCCGGGGAGATGTTCCGTTAGAATACATGGCAGTTCCCAATCCGAAGATGATTCCGCTGTATTTGAATCTGCCACGATACCGCCAGCTTGCCAGCGGCAATTTTCTGGATATCATTTTTTCTTGCCCCTATGAACTGCATGAGTTGGTTGCAAGCTCATTTATTTCTGAGCTGATACGCAGCCTTACCATTGATCAGAAGGAAGTGCTGTATTACCTGTCCATCCGGCAGTACAGCACCATACAGGTGGGTATGATACGGGGACAGACAGACCGAAACATTAGAAAGCTCCGAAAGAATATCCACAAGAAGCTGCAAAGAGCGGTTTATGATTACCTTTTGGAAAAACAGAACGACTGTGGAAGCCTAACGCTGCGGGAACGGCAGTTCTTAGAGGAATATGGGCTTTTGCTGAAAGCCTATGGCAAGGACGCCGTTATCCTCCGGGAGAACAAATCAAAGCCGAGGAAAAAGAAAGCTGCCCTTGGCAGCAGCAAGGACAGCGAATGATCTGATTGAATTTGATAAGCAGATGACCGAAAGGAAGGATTTGCGTTATGAATACATTTTTTGAGCAATCCCGTTCCCATTGGGTGCGGTATGAACGCTATGAAATCAAAACAGGCAAGGACGGGAAGAAATACATCACCCCGGCAAAGGATGCCAGGCCGGATGTCTATAACCCACTCAAGGAAGCCCCGGACATTGTGCTGGATGCTCTGAATGTGGGGATGCTGATGATGAACGGCAAGAAAAGCTCTGAGCCAGAGGTAGAAAAGGCAATCTTGGAATTTATTACCCACTATGGGCTGCTGGGCCTGATGACGGCCCTGCCCACCACGCCGTCCTTTATGGATTATGAGGCGGTATATCTGCCAAAGAACCATTTTATCAAGGAAGAAACGATGGAGACGGAGAAGTATCTGTCCCTGTTTTACCCCTTTGATAAGCTGGATGTGGTCAAGAACGGTGTGGAATCCAGTTGGAATGTGTCCAGCGACCGGGCAATGATTGCACTGACCATGACCTTTATGGACGAGCCGATGGCAAAGACCATGAGCTTCCAGCGGGCGTATGCAGAGCCTTACGATTGGGTGGCACAGCAACTCAAGGATTGGGCATTTAATATGCTGACCTCTTTCTTCTATTATAATGACTATGATTCCATGGAGGAAGAAAGCCGGAATATGCTGCGTAAGTCTATGGCTGCATTTGGCGGCATTGCACCCACCTATCATATAGAGCTGTTGGATAGGCCAACGATCTATTGGGATTTCCATTCCCTGCTGTTGGGGATTCAGATGATGTTCAGCTTCATGCTGGTGGACAGCACAAAGCCGTTGCGGATGTGCAAGCAGTGTCAGAAAGTGTTCCTGAGTAACCGGGCTAACTCCGCTTTTTGCAGTGCAAGGTGTAAAAATCAGTATAATGTTTATAAGAGCCGGGGAAAGAATAAATCAGAGGATGGTGATAATAATGCCTGAAAATCAGAACATAGAATGGAAAGCTAAGTGGAAGGATGACTATCTGGAATGGATTTGCGGCTTCGCCAATGCACAGGGCGGCAAGATTTATATTGGCTGTGACGATGATGGAAAAGTTATCGGCCTGCCCAATATCCGCAAGCTGCTGGAGGATGTTCCAAACAAAATCCGAAATGCCATGAGCATCGTGGTGGATGTCAATCAGCTGGAGCGTGACGGGAAAGAATATCTGGAAATCGTTGTTCCACCATATCCCGTTGCCATAAACTGCAAAGGTGTCTATTATTATAGAAGCGGCAGCACCATGCAGACCCTTTCTGGCCCAGAACTGGAGAGCTTCATTCTACGCAAACGTGGTGCTTCGTGGGATAATATGCCCTTGCCGGGATTTACGTTGGATGATATTGATGATGAGTTGGTCAAGAGATTCAAGACCCTTGCCGCCAAGAAGGGCCGGATCGACCAAAGCGTTTTAGACGAGGACAAAGCGGATTTAATGGAAAAGCTGCGTCTGACCAATGCCGGGTATTATACCAACGCAGCGATGCTGCTGTTCTGCAAAGACCCTGACCGCTGGCAGCTGGGCGCATACACAAAAATCGGCTTTTTCGAGAATGATGCCGATCTCCGTTATCAGGATGAAATTCACGGCTCCTTGTTGGAACAGATTGACAAGATCATTGAAGTCATCCATCTGAAATATATGAAAGCGAAAATCACTTACGAAGGGATGCAGCGCATTGAGCGTTATTTTGTTCCCGACGCTGCCCTGCGTGAAGCCCTTCTTAACGCTCTATGCCACAAGCAATATGCGGCGTTCCGATTCAGATCAGCGTGTATGAGGATAAGCTGTATATCGCTAACTGTGGTAGGCTTCCAGACAACTGGACGGCAGACAGCCTGATGTCCAAACACGCATCCCGCCCTTACAACACGGCGATTGCGAATGTGTATTATTTGGCCGGCTTCATCGAGAGCTGGGGACGTGGTATTGAGAAAATCTGTCAGGCTTGCAAGGAAGATGGAAGCCCGCTTCCTGCGTACACCGTGCATCCCGGCGATATTATGATTCAGTTTACAGCGTCAGAGGATCGGGTTATTCGATCTGCCACCTACAAGGTGACAGAAAAGGTAACAGAAAAGGTAACAGAAAAGGTAACAGAAACCTTGGATGAAAAATCCATGCAAATTCTGGCCCTGATTTCCGAAGATCCTGCATACACATCTACCACCATAGCAGATAAGCTATCTATCAGCAGAAAAACAGTTTCTCAGCGTCTGAAGGAGCTGAAGGAAAAAGGAATCATCGAGCGCATCGGGTCTGACCGAAAAGGCTACTGGAATATAAAGAGCTAAGTGATACAGAATTAGCCCCACACCAGCGTTCATTCATGCTGATGCGCTAACATGTGTTTAGCAATATACAAGCTCCGTCAGAACAATTTCCTCTGCACGGTTATGAATGTTGTTCATGCGCCGTACCCATTCCATTTGATCGGTAGCTTTAAGTGCCTCGGTCACACCTTCCAGTCGTGCCATAGCTTCGCACATGATCTCCATACGCTGATTGCAGGATTTGTCTATCTCTGCAAGATGTTCATGCAGGGTGCAGCTTGTTAGGTAGTGTGCATAAAGGACGGGACGATGCTCTTTCAAGTAGCGGCGGCGCATACGGCCATACTTACCGATCTGATATTCCTCGGTCTCCGGCAGCGCAAGGTCGGGGATATAGTAATCGCCAACCTTCGTATATGTGCCGCCCATTTCTTCAAAAATAGACTTCATTTTCATGCTCCCTTCGTGCTAAAATGTCAGCAGTTATGCGGATTTTTTTCCTTTCCCACAACTGCCAGACCAATTCACCACAAATGAGCCGCCAGTCATGTAATAGTATTAGGCGGTAGAAACCACCCTCTACATATTACATCTTGGTGCTGTATGCTTCCGCTTTCTCCGGCCTGCATATCCTCTTGACTTAAACGGCAGTAAAGGGCGGTGATTTTATTCGACTGTAACATTAGTCCTCCTTTCCGACAGCCGAATAAACAGGTATAATGTGTTGCTATCATTATACCATATCCCGCCGCCTAATGCACTACTCGGACGCTAAAAAGCCCGGATTTCCGGGCTTTTTCTGCAAATCCTTTACAATGAGTTTTTCAATCTTTTTATGGATTGTATCGGTTGCCTTTTCACTCGGCAACGCTTGAACAAGATAGGTGATTTTCCCTATTTTGCGTTCGGTTGTAATTGTCTGTTTTTTATCCATTAGAAAAACCTCCTTTTCCTGTATGGATAAACTATATTCGTCAAAGGCAAAACGGGCGGTTGTTAGCTGCAACCTCACGGGAGTTTCACCCCGGCCCATGCTTATGGGTGCGCCGCGCAATACTTTGAGGGTGTTCAACGCGGGAGTATCATTGTGCCGCCTTGTATGTCGTCGCCCACAAGCTGCTAAACTTGTTTTACGGCGCGGTAGTTCTCGCTCGACTTTTCCCCAACGGGGAAAAGCGGTCATGGCGTACCCGCCGCCCGGCTCGGTACAGACGGAATGTACCCGTTGCCTGTTATGCTGCGCACCAAAGGCCGCTTTCTTTGTCAAGGAACAATAGGCTTTGTCGGCCTGTAACAGTACACCGTTTCCGATGTGCTGTTACGGAACGACAAATAGCCCATAACGGGAAGCGTGGAAAGGGGACACGCTCCCCGCATGGGCTAAAAGATTATCCTACATGAAAAGCAAGGGTGCGGGTAATAAGGCGCACTTGCAGCCTGTTACGCATTTCCTCGTCCACATAGGAATAGGTATTGCCCGCGTCGTCTTTCAGCGTGCGGGTACAAAGTTTCGCTATGTAACCCTCGTAATGCTTCAAGATCGCGCACATGGCGGTTGTGTCGCCGTTTGCCGCTGCGGAAATGACAGGAACGGCAACAGATTTTCAGATTTCCTAACGGTATTCATCATCTGCTTTTCCCTCCAAATACTGTTTGATTTTCGCAAGCGCGGATTTCCTGTGCCGGAAAACCGTCGTGCGTACAACATTCAGCAGTTCAGCAATTTCCGCGTCGCTCATGTCCAAGAAGTAGGACAAAAGGATAATGTCGCGTTTCCTTTCGGGCAAAGCGTTAAGGGCTTCGGCAAGCAGTTCATTTTTGACGAGTACATCAAAGCCGGACACTTGAAAACGGAAATAATCGCTTTTGTATTCGTCCGTTGTGAAAAGCTGCGCGAGTTCGCTTTCGCTCAAATCCGAAAAAGGTACTTCGCGTGCTGCGCGTTTCGCAAGAGTGCGGCGGTGGCTTTTCGCTTCGCCAACCAAAGTTTTCTTTGCTAATGCGTCGTACTGATGTTGTATTCTTTCCTTGTCGGAAGAAGATAGCTCCATAGAGTTCACCTCCTTCCCGCGTGGAGTAGAGGACGGGAGTTAAGGGCTTGTCCTCTCTGCCCCTTTCGCTCCGTACCCGTTCGGGAGATGGCTCTTGAGTGCGTTTTTCAGAAAAAAGTTGAAAAAAGCAAAATGCGCCCGTCCGCAAGACGCGGACGAGCGCAAAGGAAATGTAAGAAGTATTTAGATGTATTGACAGTTCATACTCATAGCCGGAATATCCCGCTTGCGGAGCATAGCTTTTTTGACCGCAAAGCATTAGGCGGGTTACAGTACATAAAAATGGACCCGGCGATACCTCCTCCCCGATACCGCCGTATCCTTAAAAAAGGGCGACTTTAATACACTACCCGCAATCCATTCTATAATAGGGAACAGCGGCTTTTGCGCAATATTAAATAAAAAAGCCGATAACACATAGGTTTTTTGACCTAATGCGTTATCGGCTCTGCGTCTATGCGTCTGGCACTTTTAATCATTTTTTTTTGAATTTATTATATGTGTTAGCTAACTGTCCACAAGCCGCGTTAATCTCTCTGCCATGAGAAACTCTCATAGTAACTTCAAGTCCTGCTTGCTCTAATTGATGTTTGAATGCAACTATTTCCCGTTTCTGTGGTGCTTTAATTCTTGAATTGCTTGTTGGGTTGTATTGTAACACGTTAATCATAACTTTTTTGCCCCGAAACCATTTTGCAAGTTGTCTTACATCTGAGGGCCGGTCATTTATACCCGGTAAAAGCAAATACGCAAAGACAATTTTGCGATTATGCCTTTCAGAATAGGATAAGGCTTGCTTAACAACATCTTCAATAGCATATATGCGCATGTGAGGAATAATACGATTTCTTGCAGATTGTGTTGCTGCGTGTAAAGATATTGTCAACTGAATTTTAAGATGTTCCTCGCGCAATTTTTTTAATTGATCGACCGGACCAACTGTTGATATGGTAATGCCGTCGGTTGGAAAGTTGAGCCCATATCTATCTCGGAGAATATGGATTGCTTTTATCAAGTTGTCATAATTGAATAAAGGCTCTCCCATACCCATAAAAACGATACGGTTTACTTTTCGACGCAACAATATAATCTGTTGTACGATTTCTGACGATGTTAGATTACGAACAAAGCCATTTCGCCCGGACTCACAAAAAATACAACCAACAGGACAACCGACTTGTGTGCTCACGCAAACAGTTCCACCATCTCGCCGCTTGATAAAAACCGTTTCAATGTATTTGTTGTCTTTCAGTTCGTAAACATACTTTTCAGTATCACTGCTTTTGCAAATATTTTTTACCAACATTGATAGATTTTTTTTGCGTGGTAATTGCTTATATAATTCTTCATATAAGGCTTTTGCTTCATTCTCGCCAATAACTTCCGACATTTCTTTGTAAGTAAATCCGTATGGATCATTCCGTACTTCCGCAGGCGTATATTTAGGTAAACGTTTCATTTTTATATCCTTTCTTCTAAATAATAAAAGTTTGTTTTTCTGTATTTTTGATTACAATCTCTAATTTTTCTACATCAATGATATGCGTCAATTTGCATTTAGGGCAGAAAAGAGGAAAATCTTTTAATACAGTATTATGAAATACTTGAACTCTCGTCTTTCCGTTACAAATCGGACATTTTATCCAATATTTTTTAAGCATTATATTTCACTCGTCCTTTTTACACAAAAAAATGCAGGTCAATCCTCAACATGAGCATTGACCTGCATTTATAATGCACAGAGCAGTACAACAAAACTAAGGCATAGCTTGCACTATGTCTATACTATATCTATACGTCGTTAGTTTTTTGTATAGCATCCGCAAAATAAGCATGACAAAAAAGCCCATGTTGAAAATGGGAAAATCCTTTTTTTCAATGCTTATCTAATACGCATGCTATGCAACATAAACGCCGCCTCCTTTTACACAAATTTTATTTTATCAGAAAATCAGTCTACTGTCAATACACAACAGGAAGTATTTAACCTAATGATATGAATTGTGTGGACATATCCAAAAAGAAAGGTGAACTGTAAAATGTAACAGGGTGAATGAAAATGGCAAAAAGACCCGTACCATTGTACGACTTTAAGGCTTTCGGGGCAGCTATAAAAGCCGCGAGAAATGAATACGGCGAGAGCCGCAAAAAGGTAAGCGACGAGTTATATATTTCCCCGCGCTACCTTGCGAATATCGAGAACAAGGGACAACAGCCGAGTTTACAGGTATTCTATGACCTTGTAACCCGGTATCATATTTCGGTAGATCAATGTTTTCTTCCCGAACAGCAAATGCGGAGAAATCCACCGGGCGGCGGCAGCTTGACGCGCTGCTGGACGGTATGAGCGATAAAGGCATACGGATTGTAACCGCAACGGCAAGGGAGATAACAGAAGTCGAACAAGCAGAGGACTAACCTCACAATATGAGAAATCGGGAGATTGCAGCGCATGGCGGCTGCAATCTTTTTTTGCGTCCAAAATCAAAGGAACGCGCAACAAATACCGCCTTTCGGTGGGGGTATGGAGTAGATAGCAAGCACAGCAAACGAGTACCCGTTTGCGGAAAATGCTTGTTGGGATAATCCCAAACCCTTATACCGAAAGGCGGTGCGGAAATGGAAAACCGAAAGAGAAAGATACAGATGAAGTTTTTACGTTACGGAAGAAGAAAAAAAGCGGCTGATCGACGAGAAGATGAAGCAGCTTCCCATAAAGCAGTAGGGGGCATACTTCCGTAAAATGGCGATAGACGGGTATATTCTTGTCGTTGACCGAAGCGACACAAAAGCATATATCCGGGAACTGCAAGCGGTGAGCCGGAACATCAACCAAATTGCAAAACGCGCCAATGCGACGGGGACGGTTTACAGGCAGGATATAGAGGACATTAAAAAGGCGGTGGACGAGATATGGCGGTTACAAAGACGCACCCTATTAAATCAACCTTAAAGGCTGCGATAGACTATATCTTAAATCCCGAAAAGACAGACGGGAAGCTGCTTGCGTCCTCTTTCGGCTGCGGGCTGGAAACCGCCGATATTGAGTTTGCATGGACGCGGGAAGCTGCCGGAGATCGCGGCACACATTTAGGGCGGCACTTGATACAATCCTTTGCGGTGGGAGAAACCACACCGGAAGAAGCGCACAAAATCGGCATGGAACTTGCCGGGGCGGTATTAGGCGGCAAGTATGAGTTTGTTTTGACAACTCACGTCGATAAAGACCATCTGCATAATCACTTGATTTTCAACGCGGTTAGCTTCGTTGACTACAAAAAGTACCATTCCAACAACAAGCAAAGCTATCACTTTATCCGGCGCACCAGCGACAGGATATGTAAAGAGCATGGGCTATCCGTCGTCGTACCGGGACAGGACAAAGGGAAAAAGCTATGCAGAATACACCGCCGAAAAGCAAGGGACAAGCTACAAAGCAAAGCTGAAAACGGCGATAGATACTCTCATTCCCCAAGTGAAAGATTTTGACGAACTGCTGCGCCGCTTGCAGGAAATGGGGTATGAAATCAAACAGGGCAAATACATTTCCTTTCGCGCTGCCGGACAGGAACGGTTTACCCGCACAAAGACGCTCGGCGCGGCCTATACGGAAGAAGCGATAAAGGAGCGTATCAAGGGCGTGTATGTTGCCAAAACAAAAACGCTGCGGGAAGATAAGAAAATCCGGCTTGTCGTCGATCTTGAAAACAGTATCAAAGCGCAACAGTCGGCGGGCTATGAACGGTGGGCGAAAATCCATAATCTGAAACAGGCTGCTAAAAGCATGAACTTCCTAACCGAAAACAAGATTGAGTATTATAGCGAACTTGAAAGCAAGATAGCCGATATTATGACCGCTCATGACGCGGCGGCAAAGGCGGTTAAGGAAGTGGAACAGCGTATGTCTGATTTGTCGCTGCTTATCAAGCACACCACCACATACCGACAGTTAAAACCGATTTACGATGAATACCGAAAATCGCCGGACAAGGAAAAGTATCTGCGGGGGCATGAAAGCGAAATTATCCTGTTTGAAGCTGCGGCAAGGGCATTAAAGGAAATGCAGATAAAGAAGCTGCCCGATCTCGCCGCGCTGCGCAAGGAGTATAGAAGCTTAAACGACAGGAAAACCAAATTGTATGAAGATTATCGGCAAGCCAAGAAGCAAATGCAGGAATACGGCGTTGTCAAAAAGAACGTCGATAGTATTCTTTACCCGTCCCAAAGCAGGGCGCGGGAGCAGGAGCGATAAGGCGCAAAACATGGGGTGGCAAGTGGAATGTTAAGGGCTGAAAACGCCTGTGTTTCTGCGGCTTCCAGCGCATGAAAACGACATAGACGATAAAGTATATTCAAACCCGCAAAAACGGCTTTCTAATTGTCCACGCAAGGACAAAAAAAGAACAGGGGCGCGGTGCCGGAAATCGGCAACCGCGCCCCTGTTCTCTATGGGCTATTCCTCGTCGGTCAAGATAAACTCCCTTTCGGAAAACTCGCTGTCCGTCATGGCTTGCAGCTTGTTCACCGCTGCGGCGGCAAGCTGGCGCATATCCTCGTCCATGTAGGGCATGGCGGCAAGGATATTTTCAAGCGTTGTTTCCCGGCTGTCCTCGGCGTAGATCGCAACAATGTTTTCTTCCTCAATGGTAAAGCGGGTATTCATGCTATCAAACCTCCAAATCCTTTTTATGCTCTTTCTGTTTATCTTTCGGCTGCTGCGCCGCCTGTTTCTTGTACTCGTCCAGCTTCTTCAAAATGGACGGTTTTTTCTGCGGCTGTTCCCGTTTCTCGGCTTTTACCGCTTTCGCAAGGTCGGTAACGGAAATCGTTTCCCCGCCTTTGCCCGCTGCTCAAAATCTGCGACGGTGGGCGTTTGCGGCGTGTTATTGATAAGCCCGTCAAAATTGTTGTCGTTCTGCTCTATGGTGTCCTCGACGTGCTTTAAGGGATTATCCCGCTGCGGCTGCTCGGCGGCTATGGCAAACGCCTGTGTGCCATTTCCCATAATGAGATACTTCCCGTCCTCCGACGCATGGTGAAAACCAAAGCCCGCCGCTTCGATCTGTTCGCGGCTCATATCGGTAATATGAAAATTGCCCCTCGGCGTTCTAACGGTTTCACCCGTCATAAGGCTGTCGGGGGTCGCTTCCGGCTGCTGCTTTTCAAGCTGCCCGTCCTTGTAGGAATATCCTTGCGCCGCGATTGCTTCAAGGGTCTTGCCCGTAACGTCGCCATAAATCCGCTTGTCTGCGTCAACCAGCATTTGCAAAGTGTCTTGTACGGTGTCGGACAAGGCTTGCTGCTGTTCGGGCGGCAGCTTGTCAAATACGGGGGTCTGCTGCTCCTGCAAAAACTCCGGCACTTGCTGAAAACCGATACTGTCTACATAGTGGGCGGTGTCCTCGTCGTTCTGATGAAGCACAACAATGTCGGAAACGGAAAGGCTATGCCCCTTAAAGTCGGCGGGGTGGTCGATATTAAACCTTTCCCAAATGTCGCCCAGCGTCATATCCTTTGTAAGCGGTGCAGTATAGACGAGTTCATAATTTACCCGGTCAATGGTAAGTCCAGCCGCTTGCAGACGGTCATAAGGCTCAAAGCGCAAGTCCCTTGTTTCGTCCCCGCGCTTTAACTGATAAATGGAAAAGGTATCGCCCTGCTCCTGCTCGGCTTGCCGCTGCTGCTGCAACTCGGTAAAATGCCCCTCAATCTCGGTAATGAGTTCCTTTGCGGTGGTCTGTATTGTTTCAAGGGACGCTTTTAACTCGGTCATTTCCTTGCCGCTGCTCCAACCCGCCACATAGCCGAAAGAGTAATCGGAAGTATCAAGGCCGAAATGCTGGCAAACCGTATAAGCGACGCTTTCCGCTTCTACCTCGCAGGTATGGCGGTCAACGCGGTTTTGCTGCTCCGGCGGGGCGTTTAAGTCTACGTCGTGCAGCTTCGCATGGGCGATTTCGTGAATGGCGGTCTTTACCGCCTGTAATTCACTCACGCCCTCTTTGATTGCAATACGCTTGTCGGTCAAACTGAAATACCCATTTGCGCCGTTTGTGATCTGCTCAAATGCAATCGGGACGGGGGACGCTTTTTCAAGGGCGGCGAAAAAATCCTCGTACTGCTCCACATCGGCAAGCAGCGGTTTAACGGAAAGGTCGGGAAACTCCTTGCCCTCGGTCTGCGAAATATCAAAGACGGTTATAACCTTAAAGGCGGGGACGGTGATTTCCTTTTCTTCCTTAACCGCCTTTCCCTCGCTGTCAAGTATGGGCTTTCTTGTGTCGGGGGGTCGATTTTATCCACCAGCTTTTTCACCTTGTAGGGCGCGGGGGCAAAGATTTTAATGCCTTTCTCGCCTTTCTTTACATGGCGGTCAAACTCCTTTTCCCATTGACGGAAGCCCATTACCAAATTGCCGCCCTGCATAGCAATTAGGATAGTGTTATTCAAACTATAATCATGGAACTTTGACATAGCGGTTAGAAACTCTTTGTAGCGGTCGCTGTCAAAAATCGCCTGTACGCCCTGTTCCAAACGCGCGGTGATCTCCTTTACCTTTTCGGCGGGCTTTTCGGAAGTAAGGATAATGGGGACGACGGGGCGGGGCTGCTGCGGCTCTGCGGCCTGTGCGTCTGCTTGCTGCGTTTCGGCTGCGTCCATATAGGCTTTGTCCTGTTCGCCGCGCTCCGGCTGCGGGTAACTCATAATGCGGTATTCTTCCGGCACTTCGCGCCCCTCAAACTGCCGTTCCCACTCGTCGCCGCTTTCCACGATATAGCCGTACTCGGTAAACGCGCCTTTTTCCTGCGCGGCAGCGTTCCTGCCAAAAGTAGAAAGGTCAATGCCGCCTTTCCATTCTTCGGGCATTTGTACCATGCCGGATTGATTTAAGTAATAGTCGCCCAAATCGTGGTAGGTATGTACTTCGGGGATATGGACGTAAAAATCCACGTTGTAGGTGAAGTCAATTACCTGTCCAATATTTGCAAGCCCGTTTTTCTGCTGCAAAGCTGCGTTCAGCTTGCCAACCTCGGCGGGGTCAAGCTGTTCGAGCCGCGCCGCAAGAAAATTGAGTTCGTCCACGTCGGCGGCGCATACCATTTCATAAGGCAAGGCAATATGTTTCTCCGGGTCGTCGGAATAGCCGCGAATGGAAAAATCCTGCGGGTTGTCGGCGGTAATGCCGACGTTCCGCATAGCTTCGTGCAACTGCTCCTTTGTGGCGGGCATATCCAACCAATAGCCGCCGGGGTCGCCCGCGTCAAAGCGGCTGCGGTTGCCTATCATAATAGAAAACTGTTCGCTCATGTGTTCACGCTCCTTTTCCTGCCCGGTATTTTCGGGGATAGCTGCCGCCTGTTGCTGCTGCGGGGGTTCTTCGCCCTCTATGGTGTAGTCCGGCATGAGCATACCGTTTACTTTGAAATAGTCGGCGTACTCCTGCGGGATAGGCGGGGAGATTTCCGTAAACAAGCGGTCATACGCTTTGATACGCCCATTCAGATACTTTTCCATAGCTGCCTTGTCGGTGAAAACCTTTCTATCTTGTCCGGCAATCTTCGCTTGGGTTCTGCTTGGGCTGTTGGTGCGCACGCTCCATGTAAGCGTCCATGAATACGGGATAGATTTCTGCGCTTCTTTGTCGTAGCGGGTATTCTCGTAAATGTAGTAATTCATCTGATATACCCGGTTGCTGCGAATATGGCGGTTATGCTCGGTGGTCTGCCACTCGTTAGCGGTGTGCTGGACGTGCGGCGTTCTCACATATTCAAGTGTTTTATCCA